>Ga0247842_10004278_pt1 | contig 18082 bp, 18 predicted proteins | sample LaCruzMarch2015__3_FD_192411 | JGI IMG/M metagenome (GOLD analysis project Ga0247842, IMG submission 192411) | Freshwater microbial communities from meromictic Lake La Cruz, Castile-La Mancha, Spain - LaCruzMarch2015_19m | ecosystem: Environmental > Aquatic > Freshwater > Lake | place: Spain...
TCGTAAGCGTCTAATTAACCGCATCTTCACAGCATCACAAAATTATGTCAAGGATTTCTCCAAAAGATTTGAGGAGGAATTCGATGACACAATGGCAGGCGAACAGGGCTGAAAAGAGGAGCTACTGGGAGGATCATATTCGGCGATGGCAAGAGAGCGGTTTAACGCAGATTGAATACTGTCGCCGTCACGAGATCAATCATCACCGTTTAATTTACTGGCGTAAGCAGTTATCAAAGGGGGTGTCATCTTCAGCCCTGGTAGAAATTTCACTGAACCGTCCCCCCCATGATGAAAACCTGCATGATAGCCCCTTACGTTTGCTGATCGGCAACCGGTACCGGATTGAAGTTTCCCGCGGGTTTGATCCTGGCGTTCTTGATCAGCTCATTTATGTTCTGGAGCAGCGGTGATGTTTCCCGAAGCGGGTGTTCGGGTATATTTGGCGACAGGCGTTACGGATATGAGGAAATCGATCAGTGGCCTATCCATTCTCGTGGGGAATCATTTGGCGATGGACCCCTTTTCGGGACATCTATTTGCATTCTGCAACCACCGGCGAAGCATGATCAAGATTTTGTATTGGGATCGCAATGGTTTTTGTCTTTGGCAGAAGCGTTTGGAGAAAGAACGTTTCCCCTGGCCGGAGACAACGGCGGAGGTGAAGGAGATTCAAGTTCGTCAGTTGAGGTGGCTTCTGGACGGTTTGGATCTGAATCGGACAAAGGGTCATCGGGGGCTTAACTATTCGATTATTTATTGAAAATAAGCAGAAAAAAGCTTGCATAATAATCCTTTTTATGATAGCTAAGCATCATGAGTTTAGATATATTAAAGCTTCCGGACGATGTCGCGGAACTCCAGAATATCATCGTTTCCCTTGTGGACAAACAAGCTGTTATCGAAGCTGAAAAACAGGATCTGGAAGAATATGTCCGCCAACTCAAGAGCGCCCTTTTTGGCAGGAAATCTGAGAAGATACCTCCGAATGAGGGAAAGCAATCAGTTCTATTTGATGAAGCAGAAGTCATTGCCCTTGAGGAGCGTGAAGAAGTTGTCGTTGACAAGCACAATCGCCGGAAGCCGGGACGTAAGCCCCTTCCTCCGCAATTGCCCCGCGTTGAAGTTATCCATGATCTTTCTGACGCTGAGAAGGTTTGCGAATGCGGCGCTACTCTGAGTCGGATCGGGGAAGAGGTCTGCGAGAAGCTGGATATCATCCCTGCCCGCATCCAGGTTATTCGTCATATCCGGCGCCAATATGCTTGCAAGAGCTGCCAGGGTGTTGAGAGCGAGGCCCCCACGGTAAAGATTTCTCCGGCGCCGCCACAGATCATCCCCAAGGGTCTGGCCACGCCTGGTCTTCTGGCTTATATCATGACATCCAAGTTCGAAGATGCCCTGCCATTTTATCGCCAGGAAAAGATCTTCGCTCGTATCGGGGTGGAGATTACCCGTGGCAACATGGCAAATTGGGCGATAAAAGTTGCCCAGCAGAGCGATCCGCTGATGAAATTATTCCAGCAGGAGATTCGGGGCGGTCCTTTGGTGAACATTGACGAGACTCCTGTTCAGGTGATGAAGGAACCGGACCGGTCCGACACGAGCTTATCTTATATGTGGCTGTATCGGGGCGGCGACCCGGACCATCCGGTGCTGTTTTATCAATACCAGCCGACCCGGTCGGGGGTTGTACCTTTGTCATTTTTGAAAGGATACCGGGGATATATACAGACGGACGGTTATAGCGGCTATGAAGCTCTGGCGCGGGAGCCATGGATTATCCACCTGGGTTGCTGGGCTCATGCCCGCCGGAAGTTCCATGATGTGGTGAAATCGTCGGCGGGTCAGGGACGGAGAGGATATGCAGACGATGCCCTGGGGGTCATCGGTAATCTGTATGCCATTGAGAAATATGCCGATCAGGGAAGTATGACCTGTGAAGAGCGCCGCCAACTGAGGCAGGAGAACGCTATCCCGATTTTGGAGAAATTTAAAGAATGTCTGACGGGCTTATCCCTCAAGACGCCACCCAGGGGTTTACTGGGCAAGGCGGTCAATTATACCCTCAGCCGTTGGGCGTCGCTGGTCCGTTATACCGAGAATGGAATGTTGCGCCCCGATAACAATCTTGCGGAGAATGCGATCCGCCCCTTCGTGGTGGGAAGAAAGAACTGGCTATTCTCCGGCCATCCCCGCGGGGCGGATGCCAGTGCAACCATCTACAGCCTCATCGAAACCGCCAAGGCCAATGGCCTACAGGCTTACCACTATCTGCGGTTCCTCTTCGAGCAGTTGCCTCTGGCGCAAAGCGATGAAGATTACAAAAATCTTCTGCCCCAATATGTGGATCGGAAGAAAATCGAGGCCCTCGCCTAAGTTAGGTGTGGTTTAATAGACGCTTACACCCTTCTCCCTCAAGGATTTAGATGTTAACCATCGATGCGGTGGTCGTAGACGAAAGGCCAACCTCAGCGCACGATCTCTTCCTATCTTTACCCTCGATACGCACAGTGTATTTAATCAAATTTTAAAACGCCATCTAAATTATCAATTCGCTCATCTAAATTAAGCGCCGTTCTATTTTGTGATCCGTCTTTTCTCTCACAAATCGCATTTAAACTGGCTCTGTTAAGCCTTAGGTGTTTACAGGTATGACTAAAATTGCGATCACCCCATGATAAAGCACCATCAAGATTTCCAATTGCCATATCCAAATTAATAGCCGCTGGTTTGAATTGTTGATTCATTGTCTTACAATCTGCGGTCAACCTTGCACCTTTCAGCGATATATTTTTACACGTCTGGCTAAAATTGCCCGCTGTTGCCTGACTTACAATAACAGCACAAAATAAGACTGTGATTATAATAACTTTTTTCATTTAAAGCACCTCATTTAAAGATTTTTTTGATAATCTACTACAGTTTGCGTGGGGGAGCATAGGGGAACTGTTTTTGCGTGTCAAGGGATATTATGACTGGCAGGTCACAAGGTATGGCGGGCGTTCCAAGGCGGTTTTTAGGCCGTGTCAAGACTTTCAACGGGGGTGTTTCTGCTGGTAGACTAAGGCAAGCCCCCCGAATCCAAGTCCCTCTGCGCGTGGATCATTTCAAACCGGCCAAGCACATGAACGTAACTGTCAATGGTCCGTTGTTTATGGTTTGAATGGAGATAATTATTGAACAGTCTGATCGCTTCTTGCATTGTCATGGTCCACCTCCATATTCTTTGCTTTGTGAGGTCTTTGGGATTCCCGTGGATTATATCTCAGGTGAAGAATATATGTTAATAATTATGGGAAGTGGAGGGGAACACACTATCTATAATATGAGATCATATGGTCGCATAATCGCTTATTATATCGAAGAAAAAGCAATGGGGCAAAAGTCGCATGTTTCGACCGGGATTCAATAAGCCCTCAGCATCTGGGGGTTAACGACTTGTATTTGAAGTAAATCCGGCTGTTTTCGGGGATATGGCATGCGTCAAACGTTGACGCCATCTATTATATGCAACAGTAGGCATTTTCTTGAACCGATTATTAATATCGGAAAGTAGCATTCGAAGGCTTTCAACTGCTTTTGCTTTGCAAAGGATTGCTCTGTTGTCATAATCCATCAACGCCAGTATAGTAAGGTTTGCGTGCGGGATTTGGATCAGGTGCGGGCAACTTGATCCCCATTTCTTGACAAATCAAGCGCAAGGTCGCCGGTCTATCGGTAATAATACCATCCACACCCATTTTGATGAGCTCTTTCATTCTTGCTGGCTCATTGACCGTATAGGGAACAACACGCATTCCCAAGGAGTGCGCCTCAGCTATCAGTTCCTTCGTCAATTCTGTGTGATAAGGCGATATCACATCGGCTTTGATGGCGTGTGCGGCTTTGACAACGTTACCGCCGAAATTTTTGATATCAAGACCAGCCATCCACGGCGAAGGCTCTTTTCGATGAGGCCATTGATAATCACCCTCATCACCCTCGCTGTTCCACGATGGCTCGTTGCCGGTCAATGCCACGGTCGTAATTTTCGGATCGAGCCTCTTCATCTCAACCAAGGTGCGCCAGTCAAAGGACTGAAGTAACACCCTGTCTTGCATATTGTGTTTTTTTACCAAGTCATAAAACTTCTTTGCCCAAACTGCTGGGTCAGGATTCACAGGGTTAACGGCATAAGGATATGATTTTGTTTCAATGTTCAAGAAGACTTTATCATTGCCCCAGGATTTGACAAGCAAGAATACTTCTTCCAGTGTGCACAGCTTTGTGCCTGGAACCTGTTTTTGAGTCTTTCCATGACCAGTCCAGTATCCGTATGGTGCATCAGGACTCATCGCGCCGATATCGAATTTTCTTAAATCTTCCAATTTCCAGAAGCGAATATCAGGCTGTTCATCCACAACCAAAAAACGTCCCCAGGAATTCTTTGCCATATACCAAGGTATTTCCTTGTTATGATAAATAACAAGTACTCCATCAGCAGTTATCTGCATGTCCATTTCCAATGTCGTCACACCAATTGCCAAGGCATAGGCAAAGGCCGGGAGTGTGTTCTCCGGCCTTGCATCACGGCCGCCACGATGAGCCTGCAGGTTAAAACCACTTGGTAAACCAGCAAAAGCAACTCCCTGAATCGTCACGACCAAGGCTACACAAAGCACAAATAATAACGACTTGCCATGCATTGGATTTTGGCCTCCATGAAGTTTTGATCTGACTATGTTAGTATCTGTCGATCGCGCAGATTAACAATAGAATGGAGAAACAAGAATTCAGAAAGTTGTCAATAAGCCCATGTCAACATTATTCATCTTCAAAATTATTCCAGATATCCTCAGTAAATCCAAGATTCGTTGCGGCGTTCTGTTCTTGATAATTTATGTCTTTCCACAATTTACTGGTGCTTGCTGGTGCTTCATTTCTATCCCATTTGTCCGCTTGCCAGCCAAGGAGTGTCCAGAGTTCTTTCTCTTTGCTGCTCAGATCTGCCCACGACAATTTTTCCCAGATTCCCGGGTTTCCTTTCATGTCTCTAACTTGCATAACTTCCTCCCACACAACTTTCTTCAAATACCGTAAATGCAATTTTCTCCAATACTACTATACTACAATCTTGGTTTTGGTGTGTCGCGGCAATTCTTCAATCATTACAGCTTGTACTATCGCATGGCTCTCCAAATCAGTCAATCATGGTCAGGAAAAGATACCATCTCCTGTCAAAATAATCACGCGCAAAAAGCGCGCATTGCTTTTCGTATTCAATGCTCTGGCCGGATCAGCTAACGTGAAGATTTGTATTTGAAGGAATTGACTGCAATTCAGAAAATTATGACCTGCTCTGTACATTGCGTCTATAAAGTCATACTTATTTTTATCCCTAGCTATCAACTATAACCGTTTGTAATGTTATAAGTATATCGCATTCTCATTATGTCAAAAGCTATTTCTTAACCTTTGTAAGTATAAACTCTGTGCCGTTCAGATGCAGCTTACCCTTTTCAACTGACCATCCGAAAACTCTATCAGGACTGAAGAATGAATTTGTTTTTAACACAAGATACTGTTCCCTGAAAGAATAGGTCCCCTTGTCACCCTGCTGTTTAGCTCTGTCTTTTAAAGAATCAAGAACAACCTTGTGCTGACTCTTTGGAAATTGTTTCAAGAGCATTGCCGTAGCTTTTATTTCATAAGTCCAGGTATTGTCACTTTTGAATGTGAAACGATGCAGATCGTAAGGATTTGAATTCTGCATCCCCTCCCATATCCCCACAATGGCTTTACCCGATTCATCCTTTTTTTCTGATTCATCTGTGGTACCCCCCTTTGCGGTAAGAACGGCAACTATTTTTTTATGCCCGTTTTTTCTAGCCAGTGATAAGGCGGTACTGTTGTTTTTATCTTTAGCATTGATATTTGCACCTTTATCAAGGAGAAGTTTTACAAGTTCAGGAAAATCACTGTTATTGTCTTTTAGATCAATAGTTGCGGCTGCGGCGGTCATTAAAGCGGTGCGTCCATTTATATCCTTTAATTCGATGTTTGCTCCCCTGTCGATGAGCAACTTTGCCGTTTCTACATGTCCGCGATAGGCCGCCATCATTAATGCAGTTTCACCCTTTTTGTTCTGTAAGTTGACTTTTGCACCTTTATCGAGAAGAATTTTTGCCCTTTCGGGATTCTTTGTAACTATGCCCCATCCGCTTGCATACATCAGGGCGGTATCCCCCAGGGCCCCCTGAAAGTTGATATTGATACCGTTATCGATAAGAAGCTTCATCATCCTGATGCTGTCTTTTTCCTGGTCCCGACGACCGAAATTAATTACGTTCATTAAAGCGTTAGCGCCATTGGTAGGCGTGAATGCATTGACATTGGCTTTTCTTTTCAGAAGAGCGGAAGCAGTATCAAAAAACAGACCATTAGAAGCGATCAGCAAAGCATTGCTCCCCACTGTATCGACTGCTTCAATATTTGCACCCCTATCGAGAAGATAGTTAACCATTTCCGTTTTATTGGCATTGGCGGCTAACATCAGCGGAGTCCATTTATTGCCGTACTGCTGAAGTTCCGTTTTCGCGCCCTTGTCGATAAGAAGCTTTGCTCCTTCAATAAATCCGTTCGTCGCTACATACATCAATGCGGAGATGCCCCCTCCCCCTCTTGATATAACATTAGGATTTACTGATTTGGGAGTGCCCTTGGGGAGATCGATTTTAAGAAATCTGATCGTTGAGGAAAAAGGGCAATTATCGACCTTAGCGCCTCTATCGAGCAGCAGGGCGGCTGTTTTCACAGCATTTTCTTTTTCTATTGCCGGGGTCTGCTCAATAACATTCCCTACCGAAAATATCAGTGGGGTCATGCCAATTGAATTTACCTGCTCAATATTCGCCCCCTTATTTAGCAGTATTTCCACAAGTTCAACGGAACCGGCGGCCGCTGCATACATCAGGGCGGAATTCATAGGCTTAGGCCCTTCAATATCAGTAGTGGGAAGATGATTATCTGTAAGGTTAACTTTTGTACCCTTGGCAAGAAGAAGCTTAACTGCTTCAACATTACCTGCATATACAGCGGCAATCAGCGGAGTGCGGTACCATGAGTATGCTCCCATCGGTTTTGTGCTGTATTTATTAACATCTATACCTTTTGCGTTAAGAAGCATTTTGATTATTTCGATGCTGGTATTTTTATTTGCAACTGCCACCACCAGGACCGTGTCCTCATGTTTAGCGTTGACATCAGCACCCTGTTTTATCAGAAGTTCAACCTTTGCGGCGTCGTTTTTCCAGACTGCCTCAATCAATCCCGGTACGAATACCTTTTCGGCAGAGGCATGCTGATAACAAAGCAGAGTGGAAAATAAAAGTATTGCTGCAATAAAACATTTTTTCATAATTCCCCCGGTGTGAATTTATTTTCAAAAGCCATGCGTTTGGCACTCTGTAGTGCGAGTTTTTTACCCTCTTTGAAGGTATCATTATCACTCAGCACATACTCACCAACAGCAGTAATGTTTTGGATTTCTCCAATGGCTGAGACGGGAAGGAGTAACAAAACAGCCAAAAAGGCGGAGAGGATAGTTCTCAAAAAAACTCCCATGATCTGTCTTTTTCGTGAAGTAAGATAGAACTCCTTTAATGTCAACAACTTTATGGCTACAAGATAATCATTACCGATTTTAACCAGGTGCGTTTTTCAGAGATGCGTTTTTACTGCTTTAAGGACGGAGTGGATCTGCTTCAACAGGGAGAAATTGGCTTTCAGATGTAAGCGCGCTTTCGAATGGTATTCATTGGCTGGCCAAATTTACCTATGTGAGGACTTGTATTTGCTATTGTCTGCGCCAGAAAGCTCATTCAAAGCCTTTAATTTCAATAATCTCAACTCCAAAGGCATTACCTACCAGCATGTGCTGATTTAAAAGCATCTGTTTTTTTTTGTCACCTTTGGGCAATTCTGGGAATGCAACGATGGCTCGGCATTTATCTGGAGCAAGTCCCTTATTTATGAACCAGGGTTGAACCTTTTCAGCTCTGCGAACAAATTCCCGATATAGAACCGCTTGAGTGATGGCATGGCGATAACCTTGGCCGCGGCTAAATCCTGACGGTTCTTTGAGTTCCACTACATATGGGACATCTCCACACCGCATTAAAGCATCCACAAACCTCGGTGCGCCCTTTGGCCCCCAAAGTGTTGGAAATTGAAAAGGATAGTCTCCGAGTGCAGGTCTAAGAACACCTGCCTGGGAAATTATTTCTACTTTCCCAGAAAGAACATAGCTCTCAAGTAGATGCTCCCTTTGGAATTTGGCCAATTCGCCGTTTTTGTTTCCCCTGGATTCTGCAATTTCACGGATGACTGAGGATACTATCTCGATCTGTTCGCGGGGGAAGAAACCCTCTTCCACTTTTTCTTTGATTATTTTGTGAAAGACATTGCGAGCCTGTCCGTTTCCATATTTTCCTGGGCTTCCAACCTTTAATTCCCCCCACTCGACTGCGAGATTCCGATCCACTCTACAGACTTCAAGACCAGCTACACGACCAGACCAGTACGTCCCAGTTACAGATCTATACCATTTGAACATGTCATTACCGATTGCGTTTTCAAGGTCTTTTGCAAATTTCGGAACATTCCTCTCTTCAATCAAATCGCTGATCCAACGTTCAATTCTGCAGTTATCATCCTCATTAAGGGATTCGGACTTAAATTCAATTTTTTCGCCGTCTACCTCAGTCTCGATTTTCAAAGGAATTTTTATGTTCTCGATCATCAAAGCCACGGCATTTTCAACTTCAGCCTGCTCATTCTCGTTTTTGCGCCTACCAAAAATTAGCCTAAGAAATTTCTTTTCACATTTAGCTTGAAGGCACAAGTGGACGGCATCCACGACCAAGTGTATCTGGTCATCTTTTCCCTTGTTGCTTCCCATACCGGCTATAAGGGTGTCTCCAGCTTCGCAGCGAATGATTTTTTCAGAGATGATTAGCGAAGATGTATCCCCTTTCGCGATAGGGTCCAAACCTTGGCTTTCCAGAAGGTCGATTATTGATTCTTGGTTCATAAACTTATTTTCCATGGCTTATGGCTCCTTAAACAATCATGCAGACCAGGTTTCTCCGTCGTTTCTGACTTCTACATTTTCAAAAAGCTGTTGATATTCATTTGGCTCAAAAGAGTGAATAGGGACAAGTCTCTTTGCTGATATGGCCTTTGCTAATCTTTTCAGGTCGGCCACAGGCGCATGTCCTGATGTGTGGCAATGAATTAACGGTATATGATGCTTTTCAAGCCACTCGTTTAACCAATGATAGCGTTCGTCTTTCAAATATCCAGGCCACAATGAGTAAATGAGATTGGCTCCTTCCAGACACCCGGCCAATTCCAAATCCCGTGCCATGGACGGTCGGAAGAGTATGACCGATGAACTGGCCAGAACGGGAAACTTTTCCGGATACACACGGCAGAATGCAACCGATATTGGTAAATCGAAAAGCTCCCGTTTCTTGATCAGGATGCGTTGAAACTTGGGAATGAAAACATGAAAATCTTTGAAACCCGGCTGTGGGAGGTTGGGATTATTGATGGCCTTTAATATGCTGGCCGTATAAAGGTCCACAATGAACTTTTTGCCTGTTTGTCTGCAAGCTTTGTAGATAGTCACTAGCCGGTCGATATTCTGGCCGGAGGTCCAGACCAAGGACATTCCCTTCGCCGAATTGAAATGCTCTATGAAGCGCACCTCCAGTTCATCTTCTGAAGGGTATTCATTCTCAAGACCAGTCCGGCCAAGGGTCGAGCCCTCCATCAGGAGCACATCCACGTCCTTGGGCGGGTTTTGAAGCAGCTTTTCGAACAATATCCCTTTCCTGCCGTGGCTCCGAAAATCGCCGGAGTAGAAAACCTTCTTGCCATTAGCCTCGACCAGAAAGGCATACGCATCGTAGGCAGAATGGTCCATCAGGTAAGGGGTAATCGTGAAAGGACCAAGGGCAATTGGCTTTTTATTCTTTATTTCAATGGTTCTAAGGAAATTTGGCGCGTCTGGAAAAAATAGTCTGGCGGCGTTGATTATCCGGGAAGCACCTTTGCCTATCAGAACCGGTACTCTTTGCCGGACCTTTGCTGCGAGACCGTAGTGGTCAAGATGCGCGTGGCTGATGGCGATCCCAAGCAGGGATTCATCCAATATTTCAAGGCCGGAGATAGTAGGGAGGGGAGCTTCGCCCAGTTCCGCATCCAAGGGAAGGCCAAGATCCAGCAGAAGCCTCTGGCTGTCTGCTTCTGTCTCGACACATGATCCGCCAATCTCTTTGGCGCCGCGATGTATGCAGAGATTCATTTTTATGATTTCAATTAAATGACCAGATGGCGGGGCTAGAGGATTTCGGTTTTGTATTGGGTCGTCGGATTCATCCAGCAATTGATTCATTTTCCCTTGCTTCTTCCGCCATCTCTGTGGCCTTTATGTCCATCGCTTTTCTTGTATCCCTTTACATTCCAGTTCTTATCGTAGATGGTTGTGTCGGCGTGGGCTATGCCCGTGAAGGCGAACATGGCTGCAAAGAATAATCCTATGATCCAGTTTTTATCTTTCATAGTTCTGATGCCATTTTTCGGTCTATATAAGCTTTCTGCCTTCTTCGTATACATGCGCCGTCCAATAATCGGCCCAGTGAAGAAGCAAGGTAAGAGGTTCTTCTTTATGGGCCACGATCTTGTTTTCATCGATGTACTGTCCATCATGATAGGCAATTGCTTGGGCCTCGGCATCAGAGAGAGGGATGTATTGAGTTGCGAGGTAGAGGCTGCGGACTGCCAGTCCCATTGCCACCACGTCAGGATTGATCTTATAGCGTATACCTCGGTTTTTTACCATCCATTCATTGTCATTTGGCAGATATAGCGGTTTGCCTGGCATCCCCAGTTTCCCTGCGTCATGAAACAGGCCGACGATGACGCAGCTCTCCTCAGTGATTGCCGGGGCGAGAAATTCCCGGAATTGCAAAAGGGTTTCTGTCACTCCAACGCTGTGTTTCAGAAGTCCCTGCTCCTCCGACAGATGAAATCTCGTACTCGCCGGAGAGGTGAGCCATGTGGTCTCGCCCTCCAGAACCTTGATAAAGCGGTCAAACAGTTCCTTCCTGTCCGTAACCTTCTTTTTCAATGACTCATAACGATCCATTAAATCCATTTTGATCTTCCTGTTCTGTAATCCAATTCCAAATCTTTATTTTGTGCCATTATATCCGTGAACACTTTGCCGTTATTATTCGCCCACCCCAAGCAGATTCAGGATGCCGAGTTCGTTCCTGCATTTCGGGCAGAAATTCCCGGCATCCTGATCCTGAACCGCACTGAGAAAGATTCGGCCCAGTTCTTCCACCGGAGTCGCCGGGCCGTCTTCCTCAAAATATTGCCCGAAGCACTTTTCACAGATCTTTCGCATCATGGTCCTTTACTGCCGGAAGCTCCGTCGCCGTGAGAGTCCTGCCATGGAGCCTGCCTTTTCCGCCTGGGTGATCCTGAAGAAAGCCATGTGGATGACAGTGTCCTCATGGATCAAGGAGGAGCCGACGATTTTCCCGCCCTCATATCGGTAGTCTGTCCCGTGTCCAACGGAATCGTATTTTTGCTCCTGACACTTGAGAATGTCGGCAATGAATGCCTGCGCCGTTTCCAATGGGTTTTCTTTTGCCTTTCCCTGTTTCTCCAGGATGGCGTCCATGATGTAACTCTTGATAAGCTTCGGATTGATGATCCGGCAGGCATCGCTCCGTGATAACATGTCCATACCTGCCACTTTACCACCAACCAGAACGAGAATGCCTTTCTGTCCCGGAACAAGGGTGAAGTACTCCAGATAGGCGTCCAGATCTTCTTTTTTCGCCTCATGGATGTCCTGCATGGCACCGGTGGGAGATTTAATGTCTGCCGCTTCCGACTGATTGCGGATACCTTCCCAGACAGCACCCTGGTCGGACTTGAAACTCTGCGAACTCTTGAGGCAATAGGCCACCGACTCGTTTTTGACTCTCCGGAGATGTGCGGACATCATGTGCCCCGATTCCTGGAAATGAGCTGATCGGTAGGACCAGCGTCCCTGCTCGGTGCAACTCACGGGAATGACGGTTTCGGAGCATTCCTTCACCAGGATCGTGGTGTTGAGAACCCGGTTCTGTTTGGCCCCGGATACTTCCTCTCCATCTATGAGAAGCACCGGTTTTGTCCCCGTGTTCTTGACCTTAAGCTCGGGGACGCTTCCGCCCTCGGTCAGTTCCGTAATCGTAATAAAGTGACCCTCAATGGCCTCTTTCATGGTCAGATAGTCCGGACCCGCACCGTTTCCTGAGAATAGTGGAATCACGGCCACATGATTGTGGACCTGGATCTCACCAAATTTTATTGTTTCCAGATGAACTTTCATAGTCGCATTCATTTTCTCTTCCTCCTTTCTCCTCTTTGGCATTGACTATATGTGGCTGTCTCTGATAATTCAATGCCTCGACGACATACGCAGGTCGCATTATTTTTCAGGATATGATTTATTTCTAAAATAAGAGGAGGGTAGGGGATGACTCGTGACCGCAGCACGCAAACGAAACTGATCCGCCTGGGCCAGATTCTCAGGATCTTCATGGAAAAGGGACAGGTATCCAGCACCTGGCTAAGTGAGCACTTCCGAACGACGCCCCGAACCATCCAACGGGATCTCCTGCTACTGAAGGAATCCGGCTTCCCCCTCCATGAGGTCCAGAAGGGACTACACAAGATGAGCAAGGATCTGGTGAAGAATCTGGAGATCTTTGACGACACGGAGCTGGCTCTTGTTGTTGCCTTGAAGAATATTGTGGGTCAGTTGGGACAACCCTTCCAGAAGGCTGCGGATGGTGTTTTGGACCGCCTTTATGACTGTGTTTCCTCCATGCCTATCTTTGTGAAGATCGACGATGCTGTTCCCCTAGACAGCGTCCTGCTTAACAAGATCGTTCGGGCCATTCGGGAGAAGAAGCAGGTTATATTTCAGTATAGCGCAGATAAGGGGTCGCATCCCGTTCAGATGGAGCCATACAGAGTCGCCTATTTCAGCGGCTTCTGGTATCTCATTGGTAATGAACCTGCTACTGGCATCCTCAAACGCTATGCCCTCGATCGGATCAGTGATATCCGCTTATTGAAAATATGCTGCCAGAACGTACCTGAAAACCTTGATGACATCCTTCATAAGAGCGCCAACATCTGGTTTGCCGGGGCGGCAGATATGAATCTTGAAGTTAAGGTGCTTATCGATACACAAGTAAGCCACTACTTCAAGCGGCGTAAAATGTTTCCCACTCAGGAGATCAAAGAGGAAAGGCCAGATGGGTCTATTGTTGTCACCTTCCGATTAGGCCGCTTTGAGGCTATCAGGAATGTACTCAAGTCCTGGATACCGAACATCGTAATACTTGAACCTGAAGATTTCAGGAAGGAATTTTTGAAGGACGTAAAAGGATGGGTGAAGCGGCAGGAGAATGTTTGACGGATAGATGTCTCTGCCCCATTATTTTACATTTTCTCCCTGAGTAATTAATTCACCTTATCCGTCTAAAGATAATTCCGTATCAAGATAATCCGATCTTTTTCTTCCAGGCATAATAGAACAGGTAACCCTGAGCATAATTCATAAGACTACCATAGCGTTGTTTTGCGTAATCGTAGACGGCAATTTCATTGGCAAACTGCTGGTCGTAAAACTTTTCCATGATACGTTTCATCCAACGATCGGTGGGGAAAACATCCTTGCGTAACCCGGAAAATGAGAGAGTACAATCGGCAACTTTCCGACCGACACCATATAGGTCTTGCAGGACCCTTCGCGCTTTATCGACGTCAGGTTCTGTGCTCAAGGAATACACATCGAACTTCTTTTGCACAATGGCTTCCGCTGCCGAAAAAATTGCGACTGATCGGCGGGTGAGTCCCAGTTTGATTCTGGTTAACATATCTACCCCTTGATTCACGACCTGTTCAGGCGAGGGGAAAGCATTAAATTTTCGGTCGAGATAGAAAACAGGATTATCATATGATTGACAGATAGCCTCGACTGACTTGCCGATTTGCGGAATATTATTACGCGCAGAGATAATATAAGAAACCAGCACTTCCCAAAATTCCTGTTTCAGCATACGCAAACCATGACCAAATCTTATCGCCTCGTCAAGCACCGGGTCAGTAGATAATTGTTTCTTTATCTCGGCATAATTTGTACTAAGGTCAAAATAGTCGAACCAGATCGACTGAAAATCATTAATTGTTGCATTCCGAATGCGTAGCTGGCTGTTAACGCAATGTATGTTGGCGATTTTACCTTGCACAATGCCGGTGTAACTGCCATTGTCCTCCGGCTGCCACCGGAAACTTTGACCATTTTCGAAAACATGTTTGGGTACAAAATCAGTGACATCCTCAACGGCAATTCCGCCTTCCACTTCCATTATCTCGTAGCCAGCGATTTTCATAAGACCTCCCAATCATTTTTGAGTCGAGGTTAGGAAAAAAATACGGCGCACGCAGTTTTAAATGGAAAGTTCCAAAATCACGCACCCTTTTGGGTATGTGCAGCGGGTTCCCAATTCCACCGTGCCACACATGCAATTAACTCAACCCCCCCTTTCTCATCTATCCGTCAACATCCATAGCTTGATCTCGTTGATCTCCCAGTGGCCGATGCGGCATGTAAAAAGGAATGGTGTCCCCGGTTAGATTCAGCCTATGTTCTGATGATAAACCTGAATACCCTTATTGCCTCAGTCAAGCAAGCCTGGTTTCAACCCATTTGCCTAGACCCAAGCGCACAACGAGTTGGGCGAGGCGATCACCAGTCCACACTTGTATTGGGTAATCGATTGGTACTGTAAGATTACCAGTTGGAGAATGCACAGCAAATATCATTCGCGCGTAAATTTCACGCCGTTGTTTGAACCGCTCAATGTAGTCATTTAGCACTTGCTGATTCGCCGAGCCCTTTACCTGCACAAAGGCAATTTCATTGACGGCAGGATTCTCTGCTTCTATATCGATACCTTCACGCGGCCCGCCTCGCGTAGAAATGCGTTCCCACCCCGTGCGAGTCAAGATGAGGTCGATGAGTTGCTCAAAGTCCTGTGGAGAAAGCCGTTTGACCATCATGAGAACAGTCTTCTGATAGGCACTGCGGGCGTTAGCGGCACTTGTCGCATCCGGATCTTTTTCGTCCCGGATGATGCGCAGTACTGCTTGCCACTCCTTCGGAGTGCAGACAGTCGATTTAAAGCCGGCAGTTCTAGTCACTGAACCTGGAAGATCCTTAATAGCAAGTAATCGACCCTTAAGCGACTGATTGGACCAAGGGCGATTGCATGCCAACCAGAAATTTCCTTTCTCACGGCTTTCTCCTTTCGGGTTAATAATAGCGCCGTCGAAAGCAGTGCACCACCACATACAACCGTCTTGGAAAGTCATCCATATGTGTTTACTCGGAGCGTCCAAGAGGTCTCGAAGTTGATTGAAATCTGTTGTGGCACCTTGCCGAAGCCCGTACTCCGCTTTTATAAATTCTTGCATCTTAGGGAAATCGGGTGCCTTCAGAAGATCATGGGAAACAGTCTTCCAGCCAGCGTGTATCTGGTTGTTTGTCCGCGCTGCTTGCCACCATTTGCCGCCACTGCCGTTTTTTACGTATCGAACAGATTTCGGAAGGACGCTTTCTGCCATAAAGTAACTCCGTAAAAGTCATGCAGAAGGGCAGCGTGCTCCTAATGATCAGGGATCGCCGCTCCGAATAAAACACTCCCTGAACATGAGATGCCTGATAAATAAACCATACTACTTTTTGTAAGATAACAGAATATTGTCAAATCCATATTACCTTTTAGAGCAGTATCAACAATTCAATTCGACTATTTAAGATAATTGACTTTTTCTTAAAAATATTCTTTAGAGGCTTCAAGCTGTCTGCTTTAGAGATTTTTTGGCAGCATCAGAAGGCTTCTTCCGTCGTGGCAAGCTTAGCTAAGTAATACCTGGTCAGTGTCTCTTTTGAAATAAGCGAGTATAGTTCACCGAATCGACTTGGTAGCTCTTTTCGTCCACATTCGAAAAGTGGTGGAGCCGGCACGCCGAATCCTGCACGTGTGATGTTAAATGCTTGAACTGTGCGGCTGTCAGTAATCATAAAGTGGTCGCATTGCGTCCAGAGACAGTAGCTCTTGGCCTGGTTGTGTGCATTCATGAGCTCTCGCTGTTTGACCAATCTACCCTCGCGTTTTGCCTCCACTGTGAGGAGTGGCTGATGGCGTATCTTTAAATTCTCGCTGTTAAAAAGAGCAAAGTCTATGATTAAGGTTGTGTCACGTGAGCCATGTGCGGCAGGTACTGGCATACCATCATATCTATCGTCTTCTACATAACCTAACCGCTGGAGAAGAGGGACGATAAACTTGATTTCAACCTCCTTCTCGGTCCGTAACTCGAGAGTGGCGATCCGGTCGAACCACCCGTCGGCGTTCCACCTTGGCGGCAGAGGTTCTTTCTGTGGCACAACAGGAACATTATATGAAAGATATATCCAATCGCCTAAGGTCATCTCCCAAGATTCACCTAAACGAACAATTGGTGGATTGATGGTTAACCCCTTGGCAGTCAGAAGATGGGTTATCTCAGCCGTATTATTGTCTGTACGCTTAGCGTATCCGAACTTCGACAACAAAGTGCGGAACTTGAGTCGCTTCACTCGAGTGGTGGCCTGTTCAACGTCTGACAGCAGAACCTTGGCGACCGCATCTATATCTAGTACCATGTGATACCTCCATAAGTATGATGTCCAACAGTTATTGTGCTGAATAGACAATCTTCTTCAAATTCTGCTTGGTGATGCTACGTTATCAGTAAGTAACTTTTCAATATCTAATAGATAATCTCCTTAGTTTCAGTTATTGATCACAATATTATATCCGACTAAGCAGTATAACACAGGCATCATTTGTAGGAGCGCAAAAATTATGCCTTCGCAAACCATTTCTACGTTTCAGTATTATCTGATTTCATGAATACTTGCAAAGGTAATTCACATCCCCACACATCATAATTACTGAAAAGAATCCTTTAACCTTTCGTTTGTAATCTTGCATGTTTCTTAAGTTTCCTCAACTAAGGATTTTACTGCTCGTGTAAAGAAATTCACAACTCATTAACTTATAATGGTGTCCTTTCTCTATTCAAACTTTGCTTGACTTTGTTTTTGCTAACCATCATCATTCTTTTACTCGTTTCAATCTAAAATGCTTTTCTGCACGGGATTCTTTCATTTCCTACGTATCCGTTTGGTTAAAATTAGGTGAACGGTTTTTCGATGTTTCTAGTTTGCACTGCCAGCGCTCTGCCTCTTCTTCACCCCCACGGCGCACGACAGCTTTGAGAACGGGATCACTGAAGTCTTGATGAACGAAAAGTGGGTATAGGCGGTGCCATGGGTAGCGCCCAAGAACCGTCAATGCATCGGTGAAAGAGCGCAGATGGCCTGTCTCGCTACAATAGGTAAAGCTAGACGCATCTTCCTCGTCCACAAAGTCCATTAGAGCAGATTCGTCCCGCTTAACCAGAAAGGAGCGTGACCCATCATTAGCAAGCACTGACCAGACGCTCAGTATGCCTCCTGCCGCTCCAATTTCAAGAACTAACTCTTGCTTGTCATTATTCATTTTCTCATCCTCTTAGCTCTTCTTTTGAATTGATTATATGAGATTGTAATTAATAAATCAATGTCTCGACGACATACGCAGGTCGCATTGTTTTCCTGGGGGATATTTTATTTGTCAGACTTAAAAGCAGATAAGAAGATTTGCAAGATTACAACCGCAATTCAATATACCGTGAGGATACTTTCGGTAACGACTTGTATTTGAAGGGAATCGCCGTTAAATATTCCCTGAAATAGTGGCACGAAATCCGCTTAATTTTATATAACTACTTGACATAATTGGATATTTATGATAGTTTAAGTCCCAGGAAATGACACCTGGGAGGTGAATATGAAGCCGGTGGAATTTATCAT
>Ga0247842_10004280_pt1 | contig 18075 bp, 15 predicted proteins | sample LaCruzMarch2015__3_FD_192411 | JGI IMG/M metagenome (GOLD analysis project Ga0247842, IMG submission 192411) | Freshwater microbial communities from meromictic Lake La Cruz, Castile-La Mancha, Spain - LaCruzMarch2015_19m | ecosystem: Environmental > Aquatic > Freshwater > Lake | place: Spain...
ATAAGTACTGCATCAAATGTCGTCGGTGATCTGCTCTCTCCTGGGTGTAAGAAAAAATGCGATGGTTACGCTGCGGGCGACGAGAGAAATTATTGTCTTTGCAACTCTACTGAAAAAGACGGTAAGACGCCGTGTCACATAGAAAAAAGTATATGTGACAATCTGTTCAAACAAGATACGTCGTGTGCAGGACAGATGAAAGGTGAAGGATTTGCTAGCATGGATGCAGCCCAGTACCAAGATATTTTGCAGAGTTGCATATGCAGTAAGGCTAACGCGACAGACTCTCGTGGTGGCTGGCATCCAGATCCGAATAATCCGGGCAAGTGCACGAACGTCCCTGATGTCAACAACAACAACTACGTCGACAATAATAATAATGGCAACACCCTGGCGCCTATCGGCTACAGTGGTGAAGTTGCTTCTGCCGACAACAACAATAACGCGGACAACGGGGCTGGTCTCCAATACAACAGCACACTTTCAACCGGCAGCGGAGGTAAACTGGGCTCCTCAGTGCCAGCGGGTCTTGCTTCCAAGGATGCTAAAGATAAAGCGAAGAATGCAACGAACCCTCTGGACATGAGTGGTAGGAGTTCAAGATCTAATCCTATTACTGGGGGAGGAGCTAACGGAGCTTTCACCGAGGGTGGAGCAATGGATACAGCAAGTTCAAAAGAAAAACCAAAAGATATTGCCAGCGCAAAAAGTGAGAAGGGACTTTTGGATATGATACATGAGCAATACACGAACTTTGTTGTGGCAGACATGTTCTCGACTGGCATGACCAGCGTCGATAAAAATGTGAAGAAGGTCAAGAAAGTGATAAAGGGCAAAAAGGGAAGGGTGTAAAGTTGAAGAGACTGCGTTTAACATCTTTGCTGTTAGTTGGGCTTGCAACAGCGTCGAGTGGGGTGCTGTTCGCAGGACAGGATATTGATGTCACGCAGGCTGCAAGTGTTACTTCCGCGGCCACAGCTTTAGCCACCTATGAAGCTTATAATCTTAAGATCAAAAGCCAATGTGCTAAGGGCGATAACGATAAAAAATGTGATTCCTCGACGATACCCAAGACCACGGTTAGTATGACTGGTGTTCTTGGCGGCGAGGTCAAGGCGATAAAGACACAGTGTGAACAGATAAAATGTGATAGTACTACTACCGCTAACTCAGATGCAGCAAATGTTTGTCAGGAAGGAGCTACTTGTGACGCCGAGTTAGCTAAATGTTCAAACCCTTCCGCGCCAGCAACTTGTACGGAGTACACAAAATGTCAGGCATCTTGCCAGCAGTGTGCTACAACCGACGATGGCCAATATAATAATGAATCTAAATGCGGTGGTTCTCCTGGTATGGACTACGACACAGCTATTACAGACGCCAAAAGTGCTGCTGTAAAATTACAAAAAAGCTGTATCAGCTGGTGCAAAACAGCTGTTACTACATATGCAACCTTTGTATCTTTGACGGCGGCGGGGGCGGCTGCTTCAGCGCTCAGCAGTCAATTAAACGCCAGCAAGAACGACGGCAGCGGTAATGCTAACAGTAATACCGGTGGTGGTTCAACAACTCCTTCGCCGACTGGCACGCCTTCTCCCTATAATACTACGCTGGATAACAATAATAATACTTCCACTACGCCTACGATCACTCCAAACAAGAAAGATGTTGCCAACGCAAACAATTCCAACGACGTTGGACTTAATAATGGCGTGTCACTCTCTGCAGGGAGTGAGACTTCAACCCCAGGTTCTTCAGGGGGCGCTTCTGCTTCTATTCCAAAAAAAGACGCTGACAAGGGCAAGGCCCCTTCTGTGTCACTAGGTTCGCCGACAGGCGCTAACAGAGTGGCTGGATCTAATGATGCAGGCTCGTTCTCAGAGCAGGGCTTGTCCAGTGACGGCAGCAGCGGTGGCCTCACTTCTCTAAAAGGCATAACCGGCAAACAAATAGGCAAAGACACCGACGATATATTTGCAAAGATACAGGAAGGATATAAACGGTTCCGCAAGGACAAAGGGATCTAGGAGGCTATATGAAGATCGTACGTTTAGTGAAAACAACTTTAGTTTTAGCGACGGTGTTAGCCGCCTTTGGCTCTAATGATCTATACGCATGCGCCGCTTACGACGACGCGAAAAACGCCGCTGAAGCTGCGCTTGCCGCGGCACAAAAAGCAAAGGCCGACGCTTGGAAGGAATTTACTGCATGGTGTTGTAGCCCGTTTGTAAAACGTATCTGCATTTATACAAAAGAACACAGATACCTCAACCCAGATAATACTATACCTCCGGCAGATTGCGGCAAGGTGATATGCGCCGATATAACAACCGTTATAGAGTACTGTCTCGCTATGTACGCTCTAGATTATTTTTCTTGTGTAGGTGGTGGGTTAGCCGTTCCGATCATCCTTAAAATAGCAGGAAATAAAGGATCTACCAAAAGGTGTCAGAGTAAATGTACGGAATGGCATAAGTGGGATGATGCTATTTATTCTGATCAAGCCGCACTGGATGCTATTATTGCGAGCGAGGCTCAATATTGTCCGGTTATAGATCCGTGTAAGGGTGTTGCCAGTGGGCAAGCTCTTGAAAAATGCCAATGCGAGTCTGCAGGCAAAACATGGTTTGACAACATTGGTCAATGCGACCCATGCGCGGACAAAATAGGTACAACACAAGCTATATGTAAGTGCGAGCAGAAAGGTAAGGATAAATGGCAGTGGCTCAATGGTGCGTGCGTACAAAAACAGACTACACCAACACAACCTACACGACCTCCTCTACTTTTTGGGAACACTCCTTCCGACGACGGATCAGTAAATCCTTCTGGAGAAACTCCAGGTGTTACTGCAGAGACAAGTCAGACCACAGGCACGGGCGACAATTCTTCGTTAATGGGAGTTGGTGGTGGCGGAGTATCTGGTTCTGTTGCTAAGGGTAATGCCGACAGCGGCATGTCTTGGTACGACAGCCTCGTTGCTGCTTTTGGTGGAAAGACATCCGGCAGTGGGACTTTTCAGAAGGGATCGACCTTAAAAGGAACTTCCGGCGGTGGAATGGTTACGACCACTAAGAAAAAGGCCGAGGGCGGGATATCCAATAGGACCTCGGATATATTTACAGAGATATCAACAACTTATACAAATAAATACGTTGGAGGAGTGCTTGCTGATACCGCTCAACAGGGTTCGTCAGCACCAATAAATCCCAAAAGGGGCACCCAACCTGTGATATATAAGAACTGATAATAAATGAACGGAGGATCTTAAAATATGAGCAAAAAAATACTTCTACTTTCGGTCTTTATTTTTGGGTTTAGTCTGTACGCTCAGACGGCGTGTCCAACGTTTAAGTATCTGACGAGCGGCCTTGATCCAAAAGCTGTTGGTTATGCTGACAAGGCAGAGACTGATGTAGCACAGCTTGAAGAGATAAATACCTGTGTCGCCAAGAATGCTTTGGCCATAAGATCAAGCAAGACCGTCGTAAAAAAGGATGACTATCTTAAGCCATACGACGATGCAGTAAAGTTGGATAACGCTGCTCTTAGCCTCGCTGCAAGGCTGACTGATGCTCAGTCAAAATTGAATACTGGCGTAGGCGCTCAGAGTTACAGGGGCCAAGATTCCTCTAAAGTTGTTGCTGAAAAATTAACTGACAAGATCGCTAGAGCTAATGCTGTTGAGGACAATGCAAGAAAATTGTCTCAAGGTACTTTTAAGTTGATGCAGGACGAACTTGCAAAGACAGCCGAGCCTGTAACTGCAAAGGACATTACTAATGGCCCTGCAGGATGGTGGGAGACCGCTACACCAGGAAGTATCGCCTCAGCGCTTAAGAATGCAAAAACTCCGGAAGATCAACTCGCTGTGCTGGATACAAAAGATTACTCTCTGGATGACTTTAAATACTCGTTGGATACTGAGAAATTGATGCCGGCAAAGAAAAAATTGGCGGAAGAAAAAACAGATCCAAATGCTTTAGCTAAGAAGGATGATGCAAAGAGCGATGAAGGGCTGACTCAGGAAGAAAAGGATCTTAAAATTGCACAAAAAAAGCTTGCTGATGCGCAGCTTGCTGCTCTGCAGAACGGTAACGGGAACCCTGCACCGTTCACCGGCGGCGGTGGAGAATCTGCAGCTGGAAAAGAGTCCGGTGGCGGTGGCGGTGGCTCTGGCCTTGGCGGATCACTTTTGGGTGGCAGAGGTGGCTTTTCTGAAAAGGATAGAGAGGACATGAAAAAGGAAAGAGACCAAAGAACTCTTGATACTCAGAGGGAGGCGCTTAGAAGAGCGCTAACTATGAAATCTCCCGCCGGGAGACAGGCTTTTTCACGACAGGGTTTTGATTATGCAAGGATGAAAGATGTCCTCGACGATAAGGATAAAACCAAGTCGGGCGCCTCAGCATCTAGAAAATCCATAACTGATGATTTTATGGGCGGCGATACCGAGCAGGGTCAGGGTAGATCCGGCTGGGATAAGTACAAGGAATATTTTAAAGGCGGCAACGCCCCTGGTGCTTCTTCATCCAGTGACTACTGGCTTAACAGATTTGGTAGTATGTATGAGACAGCGAGGCTGAAGGCACTTACTGAAGGCGCTGATACCCAGTTCGCCGGAAGATATGTGGATATATTCCTACTGGTACACTCTATATTGGACCATCAGTACAGGGACAAGGGCAACCTTATGGATATGACCGAGGTAGTTCCTTCTCCGTTAGGCGGGAATATTTAGGACCTTATATACAGCGTCCATAAACTCTTTTTTCTTTATTGGCTTCTTTAACACAACAGGACATCCCAGCGCCGTTATTTGTCTTAAAAGGCCTTCGTTGGCCATGCCGGTTATTGCGATCGTTTTTGTGTCGGGGTTTTTGTTTATCAGGTTCTGGAGCATCTCTATTCCGTTGACATTAGGCATTAAGACGTCAAATACTACGAGGCTGTAATTTTTTTCCATTGTCCCCTTCATGATGAAGGATCCGTCCTCTTTGAGATCGACCTCAAACCTGTCGTCGGTGTTGAAGTATTTTTCAAGCAGGCTTCTTATCAGGGGTTCATCGTCAACTACAAGAACTTTATATTTTTCCATGCAGCAATAGTACAATACTTTCCTTGACGAGGCAATTCTTTAAGAGGAAAATCTAGACCATATGTTCACTGGTATTTTCAAAGTTACATTAAGAGGATGGAAATTGGACGTCCTTCAAAGTGCCCTCTGCGGAGTACTTGTTGCACTGTGCATTGAGCCTTTTAAATTGTCGGTGATCATATTTTTCGCATACGTCCCACTTCTGTTCGTTCTTGAAAGAACGAGATCTTTTTGGAAGCTGCTTTTATATGCATGGATAGCTGTTTTTATTCAGACCCTGATATCTTTCCAGTGGATACATCTTGTGTCCAGGGAGTTCGGTAACCTTTCTTGGTTTACGTCGCTGATGATACTTTTGGCGTTCGCGTTGTTCACTAACTTCTATCTACAGATATTCACGGTACTGTATTACCTCGCGCATCGGATATCAAAGAACAGTACCAGCCGCATTTTTTATTTTATTGTTGTACCGTCCATATTTATGCTCGGAGAGGTATTGGACCCAAGGATATTTAACTGGTACGCGGGGAACTTGCTTTCGTCTTTTAAATACATGGTCCAGTTCGCCGATGTCCTTGGTGTTGAGAGCCTTAGCTTCGCAATAATGGTAGTTAACGTCGCTGTATTTCTGATCATTAAGAAGAAGAAATGGTTGTTTAACTCTATTGTTATTGTGACCCCTCTTATTTTTCTCTCGGTCTATGGGTACTACGACTATAAAAATGTAAAGGGTTTTCAGGACACCTGTCCAAAGATCAAGGTCGGTGTGATACAGGCCAATATCGGTAACCCCTGGCAGCTTAGCGTGGCAGAGGCGCTGAGGCTCACTGCAGAATTTAATGAAGATCGTCGCTCCCTTCACTCGGAGCTCATATATAAGAAGTATGAGTCAATGACGGAAAAACTTCTAAGCGATAACCGCGATATTGATCTTATTGTCTGGCCGGAGACTGCTTTCCCCGGATATTACATCGACGGTAATCCTATGATGCACAGGCATAAGGAAATGGTAAAAAAGCTGGGTCTCCCGTTCCTGATAGGAGGCTATTATCTTGAAGATGGTTCACGCAATGGGCGATATTACAATAGCGCGATACTGATCACACCGGAGGGCAGGGTTGATTTCTATCACAAGACAAAACTTCTGCCGTTCGGCGAATATATCCCGCTGTCACACACATTCCCTTTCTTAAAAAATGTCGTTCCCGAGGTAGGGGATTTCTCCAGGGGCGCTGGACCCGCAACACTTGATCTACCCGTCGACGGACTTGAACTGCGTTTTGCCCCAACGATCTGCTATGAAATGTTAAAGTCCCCTTATGTAAGGGAGATGGTAAAAAAAGATGCTAATATCCTTCTTAATTTAAGCAATGACTCATGGTTCGGTAGCATAGAACCATATCAGCACCTGAGACTTACGGTTATGCGTGCTATTGAGTACAGGCGTCCAATAGTAAGGTCGACTAACACTGGAGTTACGTCGCTGATAGATATGACCGGAACAATAATCACAAAAAGTTCAATCCACGACGAGGAGTCTTTCGTGTTCGATGTTCCTATCTGTGACCACAGATACAGGACGTTTTATACTGTAGCGGGCTTTATGTTTGCTCCTTTAGTTGCGCTTATTTCACTTCTCTCTCTCTTATATTTAAGAGGCCTGCGTTTAAGGCGGCGGCGGTAGTTTTATGAAGATAGGGATTGAGCGTCATGCAGAGATAAAAAAACTTTTAAAGGGTAAAAGGGTATCTGTTGTATGCAATATATCGTCGGTGGATGGGAAATTTATACATTGTGTTGATGTGCTTAAGGCGCTTGGTGTGAATGTTCGCTCCATTATGGGTCCGCAGCATGGTTTTGTTTTGGATAAACAGGATAACATGAAGGAAAGCCCGGACGCTGTAAGCCCTGAATATGGGATCCCCGTGTATTCCCTGTACGGAAAGTCCCGTGAGCCTCAGTCCAACATGCTTAAAGATATAGACGCTGTGGTGTTAGATCTTCAGGACGTCGGTGCGCGTTATTACACATTCATCTATACGATGGCTAATGTAATGAAAGCTTGCGCGCGTTTGGGCATTGAGTTTGTTGTTCTTGATAGGCCTAATCCATTGAATGGAATTACCGTCGAGGGTGGCGCGGTACAGAAAGGCTTTGAGAGTTTTGTAGGGATGTACCCAATATCTAACCGCCACGGTATGACCGTCGGTGAACTCGCTTTAATGTTCAATGAGGAGTTCGGGATAGGGTGTGAGTTCAGGGTTATAAAACTTGACGGCTGGAACAGGAAAAAATATTGGGATGAATTAGGGACTGGGCGTAGCTGGGTAATGCCGTCGCCAAACATGCCAACTTTTGATACAGCGTTAGTTTACGTCGGTCAATGTTTGTTGGAGGCTACAAATATCTCCGAGGGCAGGGGCACTACGCGACCGTTCGAGATATTCGGAGCGCCGTTCGTTGATCATAAAAAATTCCTTGCTCACAATGCGATTAAGTCGCTGAAAGGCGTTACGCTCAGACCATTATATTTTGAGCCGACGTTTAATAAGTTCAAGGGTGAGGTCTGCAAGGGTTTTCAAATTCATGTCGTGGATAAGAATAAATTTAACTCTCTTAAGACGGGGCTTGCGGTAATTTATGCGCTTCATGATCTCTATCCAAATAAATTTAAGTTCACTCCTCCTCCATACGAGTACGAGTACAAGAAGATGCCGATAGATATTTTACTCGGCAGTAACGTCCCTCGGACCATCCTGGAGAAAGGTGTAAGCTTTAAAGAGTTCTGCGATCAAGTCGACGAAGGTCGCGAGCAGTTTATGAATATCAGAAAAAAATATCTCATATACAAATGACGCAGCCAGCTCACATTGATATTTGTGAGTCCCGTGGAGAGATCGGGGTACCATTCTTGGTGAGTCGAACGATAAAACGCCCTCTGTTCGAACGAGCCCTAGGGTGAAGTGAGTTGGGGCGTTTAGTGAGACGAACCGTAGAATGGTCCGATCTCGGAACATAGGACTCGCAAATACTAATGTGAGCTGGCTGGGGCTACTATTGCCAATAGCATTTTTATCTGATAATCATATTCCGCACATAAAATTTGAGGAGGGTATATTGACATGAGAAAAAAACTTTTTATCCCTGGCCCAGTTGACGTTCGTGAAGAAGTCCTTAAGGCTATGGGAACTCAGATGATCAGCCACAGATCCAAAGAGGCTAGTGCGTTACAGAAAAGAATGCATGACGGCATGCAAAAGGTGTTTGGCACAAAGAATATGATGATCTTTTCCACGACCTCTGGAAGCGGTCTCATGGAGTCTTCCATAAAGTGTTGTACAGCGAAGAGGGCTGCTGTTTTTTCAGTTGGTTCTTTTGGCGACAGATGGGCGAATATGGGAACATCTAATGGTATCCCTACAGATATGTTCACAGTTAAGAATCCTGGCGATGCTACAATGCCCGACGAAGTAGACAAAGTCCTTGCTACAGGAAAGTACGACGTTGTTACAGTTACTCATAATGAAACATCATCCGGTGTTATGAACCCTTGCGGAGAGATATCAAAGGTCATAAAAAAATACCCCGACGTAGTTTGGCTCGTTGATGCAGTTAGCTCAATGGGCGGTGTAAAGGTTCCCGTTGATGAATGGGGAATAGACGTGTGCATAACATCTACACAAAAGTCACTGGGTTTACCTCCAGGATTGTCAACAGCCTCGATCAGTGAGAAGGCATACAACAGAGCAAAGACCGTAAAGAACAGGGGCTACTACCTTGATCTCGTTCAGATATATGACTTTATAGTAAAGAACGATCACCAGTATCTTGCTACGCCGTCGCTGGCTCACTATTTTGCACTAGACGCTCAGCTTGATTATATATTGAATGTGGAAGGTCTTGAGAATAGATATAAACGCCATGCGGAAATGGCTACAGTCGTCAGGGACTGGGCTACAAAGAATTTTGAACTTCTTGCTGCACCTGAATACAGGAGCAACACCCTTACGGTTATCAAGAACACAAAAGGTATTTCTGTCGGCGACTTAAATAAATACCTCGGAGAGAGAGGCTTTGTTATCGCAAATGGATACGGCGCGCTGAAGGAAAAAACATTCCGTATCGCCCACATGGCAGACACAAAGATGGAGACTGTAAAGGAATTGTTGGGTCACATAGACGATTTCCTAAAGACTTTATAAAAAGGAGTTTATTATGAAGAGAATATTAGTTACAGACGGGATGGACAAGAACGCCGTTGCTGAATTAAAAAAGCACGGCTACGAAGTAGTAGAAAAATTTTATTCTGACGAGGAACTCGGCAACGCATTAAAGGATGTTGATGCAGTTGTAATAAGGAGCGCAACAAAGGTGCGTGAGAAACACATTAACACCGCTCTTGAAACAAAGAGGCTGAAGCTCATTATTAGAGGCGGGGTCGGGATAGATAACATCGACAGCAAATTTGCAGAAGCTAACGGGATGAAAGTAATGAATACTCCTGGGGCGAGTGCTCCAACCGTCGCTGAACTTGCATTGGCTCACATGTTCTCTCTTGCAAGGTTTATTGCAGATTCAAAACAGACAATGTGTGAAGGCAAGTGGGAGAAGAAGATCTACAACGGTATAGAGATATCCGGAAAAACCCTTGGCGTCGTTGGTATGGGTCGTATTGGTATTGAGCTTGCAAAAAGAGCTAAGGCGCTTGGCATGACCGTTCTTTATTATGATGTTCGTCAGGACCTCTTTGTTCAGGGATATAATAAAGCGACCATGGACGAGATCCTTTCAAAGTCCGATTTTATCTCTCTCCATATCCCTATATCAAAGGGGCAGCCTGCAATTATAGGTGCTAAGGAAATGGCCAAGATGAAAAAGGGTGCTTACATAATCAACTGCGCACGTGGTGGTGTTGTGGACGAGACTGCATTAATTGCAGCACTTGATTCGGGACATCTCGGCGGTGCTGGGATTGATGTTTATGTAGAAGAGCCTACCAACAACATCTCTCTTGTTAAGCATGCTCGTGTTAGTGTTACACCTCACATCGGTGCACAGACCGCTGAGGCGCAGGAACGTGTAGGGGCTGAGGTCATAGAAATAGTCAGAAAGTTCTTCGAAAAGTAGGGAAACGTTATGTCAACCATAAGACCATTCAGGGCCGTAAGGCCTAAAAAAGAGTATGCCGCCGAGGTCGCTTCAAAACCTTACGATGTGTTGAGCAGCGACGAGGCCAGGGTTGAAGCCAAGGGGAACGATCATTCTTTTCTTCATGTGGTTAAATCAGAGATAGACCTCTCTCCTGACGTAGACCACTATGATATGAAGGTCTACGAGAAAGCACGCGACAACTTTAATAGCATGATAAAAAAGGGTATACTTTTTCAGGACGAAAAACCCATGCTCTACATATATTCCCAGACGATGGTCGGGCGTACCCAGTACGGGATAATGGGCTGCGCATCCATTGAGGAATATGAACAGAACAAAATAAAAAAACATGAGCTTACAAGGAAGGACAAAGAGGACGACAGATGTCGCCATGTTGAGATAACCAATGCTAACACCGGCGTAGTTTTTCTTACCTATAGGGATCATGATGGTGTTAACAGGGCTGTTTTTCATTGGATAAGGAATAATAGACCTGAATATTCATTTATAGCCCCCGACGGTATAAAGCACGACGTTTGGCCTATCACCGACGATAAAGTAATTAACGAGATAGTTAAATGCTTTAAAGAGATACCGGAACTTTATATTGCCGACGGACATCACCGTTCTGCATCCGCTTACAGGGTCGGAGCAAAAAAACGCAGTGAGAATCCAAAACACAAAGGTGACGAGGAGTATAATTTTTTCCTCGCGACATTCTTCCCGGCATCGCACCTTATGATAATGGATTACAACAGGTTGGTAAAAGACCTTAACGGTATGAACAGCGACCAATTTATGGCCGCGCTTTCAAAGAGCTTTGATGTGTGCCCGGCAAATTCCGCAAGCCCGAAAGAAGCAAAGAACTTTGGGATGTACCTTGACGGAAAGTGGTACACGTTAAAATCCAAGCAGGGCTCTTACAAGGTTGACGATCCTATAAACAGCCTCGATGTTGCGATACTTCAAAACAATTTATTGAAACCAATACTCGGGATAAACGACCCTCGCACTGATAACAGGATAGATTTTGTGGGCGGTATCCGAGGAACAAAGGAACTCGAAAATAGAGTTAATAGTGGTAAGTGTAAGGTGGCTTTTACCATGTTCCCAACAACAGTAGCAGAGCTCATGAACGTCGCTGACGCAGGCTTGATAATGCCGCCTAAGTCAACATGGTTTGAACCAAAACTCAGGGACGGGCTTTTGGTACATTTGTTGAGTTAATTTAATAAAAGAGGAGATAACAATGCAGGATTACAAAGTTAAGGACATCAATTTAGCGAACTGGGGACGTGAAGAGATGATCATGGCGGAAAAAGAGATGCCGGGTCTCATGTCTATCAGGAATGAGTTTGGAAAACAAAAACCTTTAAAAGGCGCGCGTATTTCCGGCTCTTTACACATGACCATTCAAACAGCGGTTTTAATTGAGACGCTGAAAGAGCTCGGTGCGGAAGTGCGCTGGGCATCGTGCAACATTTATTCAACGCAGGATCATGCCGCATCCGCTATCGCAGCAGCGGGAATACCTGTTTTTGCATGGAAAGGTGAGACGCTGGATGAATATTGGTGGTGCACAGAGCAGGCACTTACGTTCCCCGGCGGGAAAGGACCGAACCTTATAGTTGATGACGGAGGCGATGCAACGTTGATGATACATAGGGGCTGTGAGGTGGAAAAAGATCCAACGCTCCTCAAAAATAAATACGAAGGCGAGGACGAAGTGGCCATGATGAAATGCCTTGTCAGAATATACGGATCCAATCCTAAAAGATGGCACGACGTTGTTAAGGAGTGGTACGGTGTTTCCGAGGAAACAACTACCGGTGTACACCGTCTATACCAGATGGAGAGGGATGGTAAGCTTTTGGTCCCTGCGATAAATGTTAATGACTCTGTTACAAAATCAAAGTTCGATAACATATACGGATGCAGGGAATCCCTACAGGACGGTATACGTCGTGCAACAGATGTAATGATAGCTGGCAAGATCTGCGTTGTTGCAGGCTATGGCGACGTTGGCAAAGGCTGTGTACAATCACTGGCCGGCTCCGGCGCAAGGGTCCTTGTAACAGAAATTGATCCTATCTGTGCGCTTCAGGCGTCCATGGAAGGTTACGAAGTTGTCACAATGGAGCAGGCCATAAAAGATGCCGATATATTTATTACAGCGACTGGAAATTATCATGTTCTAACAGTAGAACATTTAAAGGCGATGAAGGACCAGGCGATAGTATGCAACATAGGTCACTTTGATAACGAGATAGACGTTGAAGGGATGAGAAAGATCGCAAAACGTAGGGAGATAAAACCTCAGGTTGCTAAATATACGTTCAGCGACGGAAAAGAGATAATCCTTCTTGCTGAGGGAAGGCTCGTTAACCTCGGTTGTGCGACAGGACATCCATCGTTCGTTATGTCATGTTCTTTCTCCAACCAGACGCTGGCACAGATAGAACTGTGGGAGAAAAGGAATAAAAGAGAGGTGAAGCTCACAAAACTCTCAAAGAAACTGGACGAAAAGGTTGCACGTCTCCACATTGGTAAACTCGGTGTGCATCTTACCAAGCTCACAAAGCAACAGGCTGAATACATTGGCGTAGACGTGGAAGGACCTTATAAACAGGAACATTACAGATATTAAGGGGTGAGAATGAAAGTTGTCGTAGTAGGAAGCGGGGGTAGGGAACACGCTCTTGTTTGGAAGATATCCCAGAGCCCTAAGGTGAAAAAGATATATGCCCTTCCTGGTAACGGCGGCATTAAGAACCTCGCTGAATGTATTGATATAAATTCCGACGATATTTCAGGCGTTGTAGATTTTTGCAGGAAAAACAAAATTGATCTTGTTGTCGTGGGCCCTGAGTCTCCCCTTTCCAAGGGGCTGGCAAGTACTCTCAGGGGCTATAATATCCCGACCGTAGGCCCTGACAGCGATGGTGCAAAACTTGAGTCAAGCAAGGTTTGGGCAAAAGATTTTATGTTAAAGCACAGCATTCCAACAGCAAGATACAAGAACGTAACTAACAGACAGGAGCTGATAGAGGCTTCAAGAGGATTTAAATTCCCGGTCGTTATAAAAATGGACGGCCTTTGCGCGGGGAAGGGCGTTTTTATCTGTAACGACGCTATTGAGTTCAACAACGCTGCCAATGCGATATATTCTACGGTGAATTCAGGTCAGGATGTTGTTGTTGAGGAATTCCTCGCCGGCGAAGAGGCAAGCTACATGGTATTCACTGACGGCGAAACGTATATACCTCTTGTTACATCTCGTGACCATAAAAAGATCTACGACGGTGAAAAAGGCCCCAATACGGGCGGCATGGGCGCTGTAAGCCCAGCCCCTATCGATGCCAAGACTGAAAAGCTGATAGAGAACACAGTTATAAAACCTCTCCTTAAGGCGATGAAGGAAGATAAAATAAAATATAATGGTGTTATATACGCGGGGCTGATGATACTTCCTAACGGGAATGTTAAGGTTCTGGAATTCAATGCCCGCCTGGGTGACCCGGAAACGCAGTCCATCCTTATGAGGATGGAGTCCGATATAATGGATATTCTTATTCCTCTGGGAAAGGACCAAAAACTCCCGCCGAAATATAAAATAAAATGGACTGATAAGACAGCCTGCTGTGTTGTGGTCGCTGAAAAAGGATATCCTCATGATTATAAAAAAGGCGCACGTCTCCCCGACGTCGAAAAAATAAAACATGATAAGAACGAATATATCTTCCATGCCGGGACATCCAAAAAAGACGGCGGATATTTTGTGAACGGAGGAAGGGTGCTAGGTGTTACAGCCTTAGGGAATGATCTCGACGAGGCTAGAAAAAAAGCATATAAGCTTGTGGAAAAGACAACGTGGGACACGGCGTATTACAGAAAGGACATAGGTGTTTGGAGGTAGAATATGGATGTTTTAATACTCTTGGGAAGCAGTTCCGACCTTGAGACCGCAAAAGGATGCACCGAGCTGTTAAAAGAATTTAACGTGGTTTTTAGAATGGTTGTAGCCTCTGCACACAGGACCCCAGAGCTTGTTGAGCAGAATATCAAGGACGCTGAAAAAGAAGGGGTCAAGGTCATAATTGCTATGGCAGGTATGGCTGCACATCTCCCAGGTGTTGTTGCGTCTAAGACGCTGATACCTGTAATAGGCGTTCCGTTGAGCTCAAAAAATACTGGCGGGCTGGACGCTCTTTATTCAGTGGTCCAGATGCCTAACGGCTACCCTGTTGCAACGGTCGCGATAGACGGTGCAAAGAACGCCGCTATATTGGCTGCGCAGATAATAGCGGTCAATAACGATAAGCTTAAGAAGGTGCTGTCCGACTACAGGAATAAAATGAAAGACGCTGTTGCAAAAGCCAACAAGGACCTTTAATGCCAATAGTAACAAAAAAATTCGAAGACTTCAGAGATTCGCTTGAACGAGGCTGGATAGCCGGTTATCCGACTGAAACTACCTATGGCCTTGGAGTAAATCCTTTTAATAAAGACGCTGTTACGGCTCTTGGTAAAATAAAGAAGAGGACATCGGGTAGAACCTTCCTCATGCTCGTTAAGAATCTGGATATGCTTTCGCTGTACGCGGAAACAGACGGCAAGGAATCTTTTCTTAATGTTGCGTGGCCTAACGCCGTCAGCGTCGTACTGAAGGCAAAAAAGAAATTGCCAGAATGGATGATAGATAAAGACGGCAATGCGTGCTTCAGGATATCTTCCGCAAAATTTGTTCAGGAGTTCTTTGAATATTTTGACAGGCCTATAGTGTCCACTAGCGCAAACCCCGAGGGTTTTCCCATCGCCCAGAATATGAGCGAAGTGCTCGCATATTTCCAGAACGAAGAAAGGTTGATAGTTTTCCCAGATATCTACGACGATGTAAAAGGGTCCACTCCCAGTACGATAATAGATCTTACCAAAAAGCCTCCGAAGGTCTTGAGAAAAGGTGCGTTTAACGTAGTATTCTAGGGGTCGATGTGGAAAAGCTGAAGGAAAAATTAAAAGCATTCAAAAATAGTCCCTGGATATTCACGACGTATTTTGCAGAAGGGTTCCCGTTCCAGGTCGCCGGTGATCTGGCAAATACTTATTTTATTGCAATGGGGATGAGCCTGGAAAAGTTTGGGCTTACATCCATTTATAATTTTGCATGGTCGCTAAAATTCCTGTGGGCTCCTATAGTGGACATATTTAAGTCCAGGAGATTTTGGATACTGTTCATGGAAGCACTACTCTCTGTAGTCTGCATATTACTCGCTGTGGGTACGTTTACGATGCTTCCTATATATTATCCGGTTGTGCTTTTTGGAATGATGGCGTTGCTTAGTGCAACCCATGATATCTCAATAGATGGTTTTTACCTCGAGCAACTGAACGAAACGGAACAGCGTTTTTACAGCGGGTTCAGGGTAATGGCCTACAGGATCGCAATGCTTTTTGTAAGCGCGGTACTGGTCGGTGTTGCAGGTGTGTGGGGTTGGTCCATCAGTTTCTCTATTACAGCAGCGATAATGGCGGGCATATTCCTATTCCATTTGTCGGCACTTCCACCGTCAAAGACAGATCACGAACATTCCTCAAAAAGGTCGGCGGCCGCGAACTTCGGCGAGGCTTTTTTAAGTTATCTAAAGCAGGATAAAATAGTTCTTATACTCGCGTTCATAATCCTTTATAAGGTCGGCGACAACATGATGCTCAAGATGGCTAGGCCGTTCCTTATGCGTGAACTTGGCATAACGGTTACGCAGATAGCGATCATTTCAGGCGTTGTTGGCAAGATATGCGCGATAGCAGGGGCGATAATCGGTGGTATCTTTATTGCAAAAATAGGCCTTAAAAAAGGTCTCTGGATATTAACCGTTGTTCAAAGTTTTGCAGTGGTCGCATATATTATGCTCGCTGTGTTCAAGCCGGGCATATATTGGGTCGCCGTTGTCCATGGTTTTGAGATGACCTCTACGAGCCTATCCAGTGTTGCACTGATAAACTACCTGATGTTCACATGTAAACAGGATTTTAAGGCGTCACACTATGCTATAGCGTCGGGCTTGGTAACATTGGGTGGCAGTGTTGCGTCTATGTTGAGCGGTTACATCGCTGTACAGATCGGTTATGTTAATTTCTTTACACTAAGCTTTATCGCCTGTTTTCCGGGGATGATATTGATGTTGTTCCTACCGTTCACTAAGAAATAAACTATTTCTCGGAATCTTTTAGCTTCAACGCCTCTATTAACTTATTGGGTTCTTTAGTCGCAAGTGTTCTCAAGAAATACATCCTCTTGTTGTATGATTTTGCAAGCTCCTGGAAGAAATCCTTCTTTCTGAAACTAAGTGGAGACGTCAGGGTCTCCAGCGACAATGACCTTAAATAAGTGTTCATCCTGTATATCGGGCCGGCTATCTTATGTGAGAAGAACGTCCCTGAGATGATGATTATTATGAAGACGGTTATAGACGCTATTGGGAAATAAACGTTCATCATGTCGTGTTTGTTGTCAGCAATGAACTTGAAGTAAATATGCCCTGCAGGGAAACCGGATTTTATTCCTATCTGGAGGAGTTCGTCGAAGAAGAAATATACCATGCCGTAAAAAGTTACGATCGTTATTAATGCGATTATAGCGGTGTAGATTATGAAACGGATCTGAAAATCCTTGTTTATAAGATATATTCTACGTTTGTATGTTGATTTCATATTTCATCCCCCTATTAATACAAATCTAACTCCAAGTCTGACAGTAAGTCTACAACAGGTTTTTATTTCAGGCAAGGCCGTTGCAATTTGATGTTTAGGTGATATTCTGGTGTAAAGTGTAGAAAGGGGGCTGTTATATGGCGGCAACTAAAATTAAAAGAATAGGGCTCATAACGAGCGGTGGCGACTGCGGAGGGCTGAATGCGGTAATAAAAGGTGCCGCACAGATGGCGTTCAACATGGGCATAGAAATGAAGGTGATACCTAACGGATATGCGTCGCTGTACAACCTTGTTGAGACGGAAAATCTTATAACTTTGACCCCTGAGAGACTGGATAATTTTACTTCTGATATAGCCGGCTCCGAGGCTGGGCATTCAAGAGTCAAGATAAGTAAGATAAAAGATCCCGATAAATTCAATAGAATTAAAAAGGGCCTTGCTAAGCACGGTATAGACGCTCTTGTAATTAGCGGCGGTGACGATACAGGTAGTGTCATGGTCGACCTCAGCGAGCAGGGCATTATGTGCATACACGCACCAAAGACGATGGACCTTGACCTGCAGACGTACAGCGTCGGAGGGGATTCGACCATAAATCGTATAGCGAGGTTCGCGAGCGACCTCAGGACCACAGGCCGTACTCACAACAGGGCGATAGTGATGGAGGTCTTTGGCCGTTATGCGGGGCACACAGCGTTCAGGGGTGGTGTTGCCGCAGACGCTGATTGCATTTTGATCCCAGAGATACCAGTGGATTTTGATATAGTTTATGAGCACTACAAAAAAGTATTTATGCGCAGGGTGCGTAACAGCGACGTTAAGGCAGGCACATACCTTGTCGTGGTCGCTGAAGGTATAAAGGATCTGAAGGATGGTGCTATTACAGATGACTCCGCGGGTGTTGATGCTTTCGGCCATAAAAAATTGAGCGGTGCGGGAAAATATGTCAGGAAGATGATAGAGAACAGGGTTAAGAACGATGCTGAAGTTAAAAAATTCATGAAGGAGACTGGAATGTTCGTGGAGGGGATGTATGAAACTCCCGAAATACGCGAGGTTAATCCTGGGCATCTTGTAAGGTGCGGACAGACATCTGCCTACGACGTGAGTTTT
>Ga0247842_10004283_pt1 | contig 18069 bp, 14 predicted proteins | sample LaCruzMarch2015__3_FD_192411 | JGI IMG/M metagenome (GOLD analysis project Ga0247842, IMG submission 192411) | Freshwater microbial communities from meromictic Lake La Cruz, Castile-La Mancha, Spain - LaCruzMarch2015_19m | ecosystem: Environmental > Aquatic > Freshwater > Lake | place: Spain...
TTCTCTTTATGGCCAATGGCAAAATTACGCATGGTGCGGTGGTTTATCGGGGTATAGCCAGCGTATTGTATTAAATTACGATCGTAATAGTAACGGAGTTTTGAACTGACAGCGCCAATTGTTTTATCCGACTCCAATTTTTCCACCAGCGGTTCAAGAAATCCCTTATCAACAATGGTATCATTATTCAACAGCAGCACATATTCACCCCGGGCACGCATGATACCCTGGTTATTACCACCTGCAAATCCATAATTGATGATACTCTCGTAAAGGATTATTGAAGGGAAACGCTGTTTAATGATCTTGGGGTTATCAGAAGGGGAGGCATTGTCGATGATGATGATTTCAATATTGGGATAGGTGATTTTAGTCAGCGATTCAATAAATTCGCATGTATCCTCTGAGCCGTTGTAATTAACCGAAACAATAGAAACGAGCGGATAGTTTTTTTGTGCCATGTTTACAGGTTCTATTTGTTTCAGTATTCATATTCAGTTAAGACGCGGACTTTGATAAAGTTCAGGGTTATGTAAATTCTTTATGTGCCAGGTGACGGCCCTGACATAGGCAGTAAAAAGTCGGAATTGACCTTTTACAAGAAAAACTGCAAGGTTTTTGGGAATCGCAATAAATACCTGATATAACAGCGAAGCGATTGCTATCATTCCATGAACATTCCGACGCATATAAAGCAACCTGTTCCTGTTAAGGTAGAAAATTTTCAATGGACTCATTGTTCCTGTTGTGATTGAATCCTTATGAAATACCAGGGAGTTGTGAACGTAAAAGATTTTATATTTTGCATCTTTGATCCGCTGCATCCAGTCCATCTCTTCATAATAAAGGAAAAAAATGTCGGCCATCAAGCCAACCTCCTTCATCACTTTCATTGGTATAACCATTGCAGCGCCGAATGCATAATTTGTCTGCGCATCTGAATCATACTGCCCATGGTCAATTTCGTTAAAACCAATCCCGTTGTTACGGATTGTGATTGGATTAATGGGGGTGAACCCGGCGTACTGAATGGTATCGGGAGTGAAAAAATACCTGATTTTCGGACTTACAACACCAATTTCAGGATTGTTCTCCAATTTTGCAATCAAAGGTTCAAGAAATCCGGGATCAACTTCCGTATCGTTGTTTATCAGCAAGGCGTGCTTTCCCTTTGCGACCAGGATTCCCAGATTGTTCCCTCCGGCAAATCCAAGGTTGTGATTACTTTTAATTAAGGTGATATAAGGATACTTTTCAAGAATAATGTCAGGATTTTTTGAAGGGGAGGCGTTGTCTACAACGATAATTTCGATTGACGGATAGGTTATGCGCGTAAGTGATTCAAGCAGATCGCAGGTTATTTCCGGCTGATTGTAATTGACTGTAATTATAGAAACCAAAGGAAAATGTGAAAGTGGTTTCTCAATCATAATTTCTGACAATTAAATTCGTAAAATAGTTATAGTTAAGGTCTTAAGAAAAGTGACTATTTTTCCATCATTTGACGGAGATGTTCCTCTTCCTTGGCTTTTTCTATTTTCTTTCTGTATTGATACATTGCGGTAATATATCCGATTGGGGCGGCAATGAGCAGGCCAATGACCATATGTACAACAACACCTTCCATTTTTTAAGCTGATATTTGAGATTGATTTTCTATAGAACTTTCTTGCAGTTGCTCGTCCAGGTCAGGCGCAATGAATACATACGCCATACTTGCATATATTAAAAGTCCGGTTGGAAACTGTCCAAGAATTGCATTCCCGTAACTTGCAACAATAATCCCGAATATACCAGCTAAAAGAGCTCCCGTTTTTACAAATAAATCCTGGTTTTTAATCTGGAACATACATATAAAGGTTCCCTTGCCAATGATAAATCCAATGATAAACAAGTGTAAATACAATCCGACAATTCCGGTTTCGGCCCAAATCAGCACAAACCAGCTATCGGTAGCAACATTAGCCAGGAATGCATCGGGTGTATACTGTAACGCCCTGTTTCCAGCGTGACCAATGCCTCCTCCGAAAGGTCTGGTCTTTAGATATTGTTCGAAAAGCCGTTGGTTAGCTAAACGAACCTGGTAAGAAGCATCCTCCTCGGGAACGAAAGCTGAACGCATACGATAGATCTGGTAATTGGAATTGCCTATATAGGTAAAACGGAAAAATGAATAAAAAAGCAAAAAGAGGATGCTTCCTATAAAAATGACCTTAACGTTTTTTCTGAGAATCATGTAAAGAAATAATCCGGCCATAGGCACAAAAATGGCGCCGCGTGTACCCGAGCTTGACATTCCGTAGTATCCGGCGATCATAACCACAATCCAAAAAATACGCTTTTTTGTATCTTTTTCGTTAAACATCAGTATCGTTGCGATCAAACCGATTTGTGCCTGGGCAGCTCCAAACTGGCCTGCGTCGGTATAGAAAGAAAAGGCACGCAGGTTCCCGAGCAGGATATGTGTGACAGCGCCGCCTCCTTCATAAAGCCAGCGTTCTTCCCAGGCATCGGGTCCTATATTTAATTGTATCCACGCTTTAACGGAAGCAAGTATCGAGAAAATTCCCCAAATCATTAGAAATTTGTCAAGGTGGCGGGGCGAATTATACAGCATGAATACCAGCGGGATGGTCAGAAGCATGTAAAACCCGATTCCACGAAATGAGGCAAACCATGCAGCTTTACTGATGGCTTCCGGATTAAACAACTCCATGCATATGTAAATGAACCAGATGACTGCCAGGATGACAAGATCAAGCTTTAAGGACTTTATGGGCCATCTTCTGTCAAAGTAATGAAAGAAAATGGCAATATAAATTACAACAAGGGTGATATCCATGACATAACCAAGTTTAATGGGCAGATAACGCGTAAGACCCATTAAAATGAAGTTAATAATGAAGGCAAAGGTGAGCCCGATTTCGGGCTTTGCAATTAACCGGTTCAGTGCATAGGCAAGAAATGGTAAAACCATCAATACAGATGCTACAGTAAAGCCACCTCTTGCAATTACAAAACCGATCCCAATTGACATCACGAGCAATGAGCCAATCAGAAATGGATCTTTAAGGCGATCTGCGCCTGTTTTATAAAGAAATGGATTATATGGATTCACAATTAAAATTATAAAAAATGAGCGTTGATGGAATTATTTTTTTTCGATTTTTTTCTGCAAAAGACGAAAAGTATTTTCTTTGTAAAAAGCATATCCTTTTCTGAATATTTCAAAGAAGGAGATATCTATTTCCTGCTTTAAAAATTTATAGCCGATAAAAATTCCGATGAGTGCAAAAACTATTGATGCAAGCGCTACAAATAATAACAGGGTTGTAACAGGGAGTTCAGGGAACAGGTAATGCATTCCGAATACCGCAAATATATCACCCAGGATATTGGCCGTTGTCATAAAGAGAACTTTCTGAAAATTCCGCTGTGGCTTATTGAGGCTATCAAGGGCGACACCGGTAAAACGGTCCAAAGGTAACAGGGTACAATATACAACGAAAACGATCATGATGTAAGAGATCTCAGTAAGCGATGCCATGTACTGGGTTCCCCCGATAATAATGATGAACAACTTATTAAAGAAGAGACCAAGAATTGCTATAGCAATAAAAAGGAATACAACGATTCCTGTGTACGAATAGAAGATTTCACGGAATTTGTTCTGGTCATTATCAAGACTTGCTTTTGATAATTTGGGAAAAGCGGTGGTGGCAAAACTAATGAGTGGAATTTCAATGAGCTCAACATACTTTAGTGGGATAGCGTATAAGGCAACGCCAACCGGACCACAATAGGCGCTGAAGGAGATAATAAAACTATCGGCTCCCTTAAGCAGACTGCTTCCGACTTTGGTCCCCATTGAAAACTGGCCATATCGGAGAACCTCTTTCATTTTTACCCATGAAATGTATCTGAAAAATTCAATCCCTGTCCATTTTTTTATAAGGCAAAAAGCCGAAGTTGCAAAATTAGTCAGCAAATAAATCATCACAACTACAGTGATGTTTATTTTAATAAGGAAGTAGGCGACGAAAATAATAATCAGGAAGGAGCACAGGTTAAAAAAACGGATCCAGAATATTCTTTTAAAATTCAGCTCAGCCTGAAAGATTGTCCATGCGTAATTCCAGGGAAGGTTAATGAGCGCCAGCACCGGATACCAGTAACAAAAAACATCGTAACCACTGTTATTCAGCGCTTCGGGGATGATGAATGTAAGGCTCCACAGGATAATAGTGATTGGAATCAGAATTAAAAAACCGATGGCCCAGCTCGAACCCAGGTAATACTTTCGGTTAGTTTCGGTAGGAGAGGATAAGAACCTTACCAGCGCTTCTTTACTAAGTCCAAACCGCATCATATCAATCAGGGAAGCAGGAGCGGTGAACAGAACCCATTTACCAAAATCAGGAATAGAGAGCATGCGCATCAGGATCATAAACGATAAAAGACCCATGACGGCGGTAGAAAAATTTGCCGCTAAAGATAGAAAATTTAGATCATTGACTAATTTAGATAGTGTCTTTTTCAACCTAGATTATATTCTTTTCATGAAACCGGAAAGTCAAAATCTGTTTCATCGTTCTTCTGAATTTCGATCTGTGGCGTGGAAGTTCACCAAAGATGGCATCAAGGTATATCAATTCTACCCCATTGAGAACGATTTGCGTATTTTGCTTGAAGAGTGGAATGAATGCATTCAATGCCGAACTATCGGCAGTGGTCCATGAACGGTTTGCCCTTGTGACAAGTAAGGAAAAATCGAATTGCCGGATGAATTCCAGTGGGTATGGATTATTAATCAGGGAAGGTATTTCGACAAAAATATAATCAAAACTCTCCAAATCAATATGTTCATATCCGACCATCAGGGTTGCCAGTTCCTTTGCATCAAAGAAATTTTCTTTTATCGAATACTGGATTTCATCTTCGGCCGGGGGGATCAGTTCTCCGCCTGCATTATAGCCGGGATTTCCGCCAGTCTCCTTGACATAATTCAGGAACAGCACATTTTCACCAAATGATTTGAGTTTTCTGCTGAGTTCTCTGCCAATACTGGTTTTGCCTTCAGAGTCGCGTGTACTGAATAGAAGGATCATCACCGGCTTTTTATACTGTGTAATATTGGCTCTGACAAGGGCCAATTTAACATTTTGAGCCAATATTTCAACCAATCTTGGAATGATGAACCCGATGTCAACAGCATAAATTTGTTTTGCGATCTGGGGATAGACCCCGGCGACTTTGAGTTTAATATAGCGTTCAGCTCTTTCAGGTGTTTTAATCGTTGTGTCAAACAATTCCATCGCGAGCAGTAAGGCTACTACCAGAATGAAACCGACTACGGCGGCAAGGAGAACAAGCAACAGCATTTTTGACCGGATAGGGTTTAATGGGTAATACGGAGGGTCGACGACTTTAATATTGGTTCTCAATTCATCATCCTGCTGTCGTAGTTTTGCGAGGTTCAGGTCATGAAGAAGTTGTAAAAACTCACTTTCCGTAACGGCGATCAATCGTTCGATACGTTTCATTTCAGCTCCAAGGGGCGCAAACACTTCATAAACATGCTGGAAATATTTTTTCCGTTCAGCTAAAACCCTGAAGGCAGCTCTGCTTTCCTCATATGCGATAACATTTTTAAGCCATGCATCCAGCAATTCCTTGGTTGGTAACCCTTCAACACTGTTAACCACAAGGTACAAGCGGTCGATATTGTCCTTGATAGCTTGTTTGATATTTTCCACCCTTGCTTTCAAACCCTCAACCTGGAGAATTGTCGCTGAATCGTTGCCAAGATCGATCTCAATATTGGCTATCTGCATGGTGGTCTCCGACAATTCGTTTCGTAACCGTAGTATTGCGCTGGTATTCAGAGAAAGTTTGGCATGGGCTTCCAGCTTTTTTTCGATGATCTTGATTGCAGCATCTGAAGAGGCAAAGGCAATTTGTTTGTTTTGAAGCGCAACGTCAAGCTCTTCCTTCGTTATGGCAATGATTTTTGTTTGCTCGTAGTAGTTGATGATATTGTTCCGCTCATTGAAAATCAACAGGTCGTTCTCAGCCTTTTTAAGCCGGCGTGCCGCATCCTCCAACTGTCGTTTAAAATACTGAATTACTGCATCTGTTTGATTTTGCTTAAGTAATTTATAATTTGCAATAAAAACACGTGTTAAAAAGATAAGGGTCTGCTGGCAAATTCCCGGATCAGGGTTGGTATAGGTCAATTTAACCAGGTCACTGCTCTGGATCCTGTATATTCCAATTGTTGAAAGAACTTTAATGCTGTAAAACCGGTCATCCTCTGAACTCCATAATTTATAGATAAAATTATAATTATTCTGATGTCCGTAAGCCAGCAGCCTTTTAACGATCCTGTCAAATGCAGTTGAATCCTGGGTTACTCTTGTTACAGAAACAAGGGTATCGCTGCTGATAAAATAGTCATTGACTGCTGATGACGAATCTCCTGCTGGTGAAGGTTCAGGTTCATATTCTTCTTCAGGTGCGGGTGAGGCTTCCGGTAAATTTTCAATATTGCTGATCAGGAGTTTTTGTCCGACAGAAATACTGTTACCCCTTAAATCATTATACGACATCAATTCGTCTACATTCAATCCATTTGCTTTGGCAATGGAGTACATTGTTTCGCCCCGCCTTACCACATGATACTTTTTATTTTGATTTGAACGGGAACGTGACTGGGAATATTCTCCGTTTTGTTCGTCTAAATCATTCTGGTACAGCGAGGAGTCAATTCTGGAGGTTTGCTTTGAAGGAGGGCGGTAATAACGTTTATCATTTCGTTTAGCTTTTTTTACGATATCAATAACATCGGCCGGAACTTTAGCAAGCAGTTCGTCGTAGTTTTCCTTTGAAATGTATCGTGGATCGGCATGATCCAGTAAAAGATGCTGTGCAAGCAGGCAAACCGAAACTTCCTCGAGTGTTTGTCTTGATTTAATAAGGTTGATGAGATTGTCAAATGAAGCAGCCGTTGCCATATAATCAACGGTAGCTTGCTGCTGAACAGAGTAGCCTGAGGTAACACCGGTATATATTGTCGTTTCTGATACATACGACCATTGACTTTTCCTTGTGAGGATAAAAACAACCGCGGCTATGATCAGAGGGACCAGAATCAGTAAAAGAATATGCCTCTGAAGTAACTTTAGGAAATAAATAATTTTCATTAATCGATTTTATTTATTACGTTAAATTTAATGCCGGCAAACTCCTGCAGGAGCATATAGGCATTATAGAAATTAAACCGCGATTCTTCATAGTCGGTAACTGCCTTACGGTACATTTCATTGATATATGCCAATTCATAAAGCGTAATCTGACCATTAAGAAATTCTTTATCCCCCATCTCCTTTTGAAGCGCCTGGGCATAAATATTTTCATTGGCAATTTTAAGAATACGTTGATTAACGATGAGCTGGTTGTATTGAACGATAATGAGTTTTCGTAATTCAATTATTTGATTGTCTTTGATTGCCATAGATTTTTCGACCTCTTTTGTTGCGGTTTTAATCCTGTTTTTACGATCCCAGAAGTCATCCATTGGCAAACGAAGGCTTACGCTGACAAGCGCCCGATTATTATCCTGGTAAGATTGAAATGTGTTGCTGATAATTACCGGATTGGAAACATCAAAATTCTGTGTATATGAATCCCAATAATCTGTTTGTAACAATCCATCAATAAAAAAATTCTGCATCCATTCCCTTTTTGCAGTTTTAGTTTTATATTTCCAGATGGCAATGTCTGCATCCTGCGAACGAAGCAATGGAGAGTTTACGATAGCGCTGTCAATAAGGTCTTCGAGAGGAGGTATGCGCAACGTTATATCATCCACAAACGGGTTGAAGGTTGCAACTGAATCCTGGTTGTTGCTTCCACCCTGAAAGAATCCTTGCCCAAAGAATAGAAGTGGAGAACATAATAAAATCAGGACCAATAAAAATGTATGTCTTGTTTTCATATCCACTTGTTGAATTTTATGGTGTCGCTAGACATTTTCTTTTTGAATGAATACTGCGAATGTTCTTATAATCAACTTTATATCTGTCCAAAATGAACTGTGTTCTGCATAATAATTATCAAGGGCAAATCTTTCCTCTTCCGACATCGTCCCTTTTTTACCGCGTTTTTCCACTTGCCAGAGTCCGGTTAAGCCGGCAGCAGCCCTGAACCGACGGCTCCATTTCTTTTTTGTCAAAGCTTCAGCTTCATTTAATGGCAGGGGCCGGTTCCCGACAATTGACATATCGCCTTTGAGAATATTAAACAACTGGGGCAATTCATCAATGCTGGTCATTCGTATGAATTTTCCGACTTTTGTAATTCTCGGATCATCTTTTATTTTAAGAAAAGCTTTTTTTGCACTGCGTCGTTTATTGGCCAGTCGTTCGCAAATTTCTTCCCCGTCATAATAAACAATTGGCGAACATGTGTTACCAGCGGGCAATTTGGCACATTCTGTACAGGATACCTCCACCGATTCACTGATATATTGGTTCAGATGCGCGACATCTTTAATCCGTGTGTCTGCATCAGGATACATTGAGCGGAACTTATAAAAATCAAAAATTTTATAGTTGGATCCGACACGTTTGGCAATATAATAAACTTTTCCACGTGATTCCATCATAATTGCAATGACAGTAAGCAACATGATGGGCGACAGGATAAGGAGTGCGATAAGTGCAATGATTATATCGAAAATACGCTTTGGTAAAGGTGTTTTGTATGGCGTCATATCTTCATCCTGCAACGACATCGGCTTTGGAACATATTCTGTCTTGAATTTGTTCAGGAAAAGAATTCTGCTATGCAAATTAGCAAGATCTAATTTTTTATGATAAAAATCGTCAACACCCATGCCGAAGGCCTCTTGTTTTATAACATCATCCCTGAAAAAGGATATAATGATAAAAGGGGTTTTGGGATAGACCTTGTTCAGTTTCAGTTTACGGAAAAACAATAAAGCATTGATGCCGGGCAGTACAAATTCAGAGACAATGGCATCAATTTTTTGTTTTTCCTGATAGATTTTTTCAAAACGGGTATCCTGATCCAGATCAAAAAGGTTAAATTGGTTATCAGTCAACCAATGGAGCGCAGCCAATCCATTCGGCAAGTGTGTAAGAGAAAATAAATCACTTTTTTCGAAAAGATCAATGGTTTGTTGATCGTTCCCTATAAAAAGGATTTTTAAACATTTGGCGGCATCTTCATCCATAAAACACTAGTTCCCTCTGCGTTGCGAGTATAATTCCTTAAATTCCAGTCGCCGTTTGATTCTGGCAATTAATTCTTTGGGATTAAATGGTTTAAGCACATAATCGTCAGCTCCCATTTCAAAGCACTTTATTTTATCAGCGCTCTCTTCCTTCCCTGAAAGCATTATCAGCGGAATTTCATCAAAGAAGCCGCTTTCCCTGATCCTTCGTATAAATTCAAAACCATTTAAAACAGGCATTTCGACATCACAAATAATAACATCAGGAAGGTTCCCGGTTTGCAAATAGAAAAGGGCATCCATTCCATTACTTATCGAAGTGACTTCAAAGTCCTTGTTAAAGGTATTTTCGATGATAAACCGGATACTCTTTTCATCATCAATCGCGAGTATCTTTTTCTTCATGAAATCTTATTTTGGTAAGCAAATATATTCAAATATGTATGAAGCGCAGAAAATAGATATCAACAATAAAAAAAAGTTATTTACTATGATGCAAAGCCTGACTATCCTTAATGGTCAGTTTTTCCAGTGTTTCATTCAGAAACTTCAACTGATCGCGCAACCGGGCAGCTTCAAGGAAATCAAGGCCTTTAACGGCCTCCTCCATTGCTTTGAGGTTTTTCCCAATATATTTCTGAAGTTTTTCTTTTGATAAATACTGAATTAACGGGTCTGCAGCGATATCGGTATAATCTTTTTCAATATACGCCGCAGGGGGATGTGATTTTCCGTTTGCAACAGCCGTTTGTCCGAGAATTTCATGTGTGCTTTTCATGATCTGGGTAGGGGAAATGTTATTTATTTCATTATACCTGATTTGCTTTTCCCTCCTGCGGTTTGTTTCATTCATCATCCGTTTCATCGATTCGGTGATCTTGTCGGCATACATAATCACCTTGCTGTTAATATTGCGGGCAGCGCGTCCTGCTGTCTGGGTCAGAGACCGTTCCGATCGAAGGAAGCCCTCTTTATCAGCATCGAGGATTGCAACCAGCGAAACTTCGGGGAGGTCAAGCCCTTCGCGAAGGAGGTTCACACCCACCAGCACATCGAACGTTCCGAGCCGTAAATCTCTTAAAATTTCCACCCTTTCAAGTGTATCAACATCAGCATGGATGTAACGGCAACGGATGCCTACCTTTGTCATATAATTCGTCAGTTCTTCTGCCATCCGTTTTGTAAGGGTTGTGACCAGGGTTCGTTCATTTTTTTTCAAACGCTGATCAACCTCTTCCAAAAGGTCGTCAATCTGGCGCAAACTCGGTCTTACCTCTACGAAGGGGTCAAGTAATCCGGTTGGACGGATAAGTTGCTCCACCATAACACCTTCACATTGCTGCAGTTCAAAATCAGCAGGGGTGGCGCTCACATAGATGGTCTGATTGACCATGGTTTCAAATTCGTCAAATTTAAGCGGTCTGTTGTCCATGGCCGATGGGAGCCTGAAACCGTACTCAACAAGCGTTTGTTTACGCGACCGGTCCCCCCCGTACATGGCCCTGATTTGCGGAATAGTCACGTGACTTTCATCAATCACCATCAGGAAATCGTCGGGAAAAAAATCAAGCAGGCAGAAAGGGCGGGAACCGGAAACCCGGCCGTCAAAATATCTCGAATAGTTTTCAATTCCGGAACAATAACCAAGTTCGCGCATCATTTCAATATCATAACTGACCCGGTCTTCAAGTCTTTTTGCCTCCAGATCTTTACCATTTTCCCTGAAAAAAGCGCATTGTCTGATAAGATCATCCTGTATTTCAACCAATGCTTCGCGCATCTTATCCTGTGAAGTAACGAAGATATTGGCAGGGTAAAGTGTCATCAGTTCCATCGACTCAATTTTACGTCCGGTCACCGGATCAAACGACTCCATCGACTCCACTTCATTTCCAAAGAAAATAACCCGGTATGCTATATCAAGATAGGCAGGAAATATATCGACAGAATCACCTTTTACCCTGAATTTTCCCCTTGTGAAATCTGCCTCTGTACGGGAATAAAGGCTGTTAACCAGAGATTGCAGAAGTTTTTTACGACCAACCTGCTCCCCGGTTTTAATACGGATTACATTCTGATTGAAATCATCAGGGTTCCCAATACCATAAATGCAGGAAACAGAAGACACCACAATGATATCACGCCTGCCCGATAACAGGGAGGAAGAGGCGCTCAGCCTTAGCTTTTCAATCTCTTCATTGATCGAAAGATCTTTTTCAATGTACGTATTCGTAACGGGAATAAATGCCTCGGGCTGGTAATAATCATAGTAGGAAACAAAAAATTCTACTGAATTTTCAGGAAAAAACTGTTTGAATTCCCCATATAATTGTGCTGCAAGCGTTTTGTTATGGCTAAATACCAGGGTAGGTTTCTGAACCTGCTGGATAACATTGGCAATGGTAAATGTTTTGCCGGAACCCGTCACCCCATTTAATACCTGTGAAGGATCGCCCCTGTGAATGCCTTCCACAAGTTGCCTGATCGCCTCTGGCTGATCTCCGGTTGGTATAAATTCGGAGGTGAGTTTGAAATCCAACTTTATTCGTTTTAATGGTTAATAAACATGGTTGCGGTAACCGGATAATGATCTGATAAATCCACCTCAATTTTTTTATAGGTTAAAGCCTGAAATTCCCTGGAATGAAGTATGTAATCAATCCTGAAGGATGGCAGTTTTCCGGCATAGGTTCCGTCGAAGAACCCATGGCCGGCCTCCCTGTATGAATCTGTCAAACGGTCGGTTAATTGCTGATAGGTATAGGAAGAGGGCACATCATTAAAATCTCCTGAAAGGATTACCGGGTATGGACACGATGCAATATGATCAGCAAGGATTCTGACTTGTTTTGATCTTGTTATGAAGGCTTTCCTGATTTTCCACATCATGCGCATTGATCCGGCTTTAAGGGGAGTGGCCTCTTTGTCAGGATCGGTCAGTTGTGCATAGAAGGAATAATCGTCATTTCCAAAACGGATTGATTCAAGGTGCAGGTTGTACACCCTCACCGTATCTCCCCGCAGCACAATATCGGAGAAAAGTGCAAATAAAAGGTGGTCCTGTAGCTGAAAATACCCGGTGTTGACAATAGGGTGATGCGAAAATGTTGCAATAGCAACTATTTTCTGCTTATTGTAGAAATCCTTGTAATTTTTAAACGCAAAATAATCCATTTTTATCGTCCTGGAAAACTTTTCAAGAGTTTTGTTAAAGTCATCCCCGATGGCAAAAAATTCCTGAACCGAAATAATATCAGCTGATTGGTCTGTAAGAAATTCTACGATTTTGCTCCTTGTCTCGGGTATACTTTCAGCACGCTGATTGCCATAAAAATGGTGAACATTGAAACTGACCAGTTTGACCGGTGGCCCTGTCGGAGATTTCTCATTTGAAAAATGCACCGGATAGATGGCAAGGAGATTATTCCATCCTACAAGGATGGAGATCAGTGAAATAAAAATGAATTTATCCCAAAGCACAAGCCATAAAATGACAAAGCACAAATTTAGTATCAGAAAAACAGGATAGGCAAGGCCGAAAAAAGCAAAAAACCACACTTTGTCCGGACTAACATATCCTGCGACATATGAGGCATACAATCCGATCACGGCCAATAAGTTTATGAATAACAGAAGCTTAAAGAAAAACGATCGTTTTATTTTCATATAAACTCCGTTTGATCAGCGTTTATTCGATGTTTTAAATAAAAACTCTTTTTCTTCTTTCGTCAGGCTATCATAGCCACCCTTGGAAATTTTTTCAAGTATATCATCGACTTTTTTCTGTTTTTCCCTCTTCTTCCTGTTATATTCTTCATCCGAAACAGGTCTTGTTGAGTCGGGAGGCGTTTGCCAAGGTTGTTGTTTTTTTTGAAATTGGTCTCTCAAATTACTGAAAAAAGCAGATGAGTTACCAGTATCGTATGAATTTTTCTTCATACGAAAAACCTGACTGAGGATGACGCCGAGCAAAGCTCCTCCTATATGGGCAAGGTGTCCGCCTGCATTGCCTGATGGAATCATGAAGAAGTCAAATACAAATAAAATGATGGCGAGGTAAAGAATTTTTATCTTTCCGAAAAGGAAAAGCTGTATTGTGTAATTGGGAACATAAAATGAAATTGACGTAACGATGGCCATAACTGAGGCAGATGCCCCCAGGGCAAATGAAACAGGCACAACTTCGGTGAAAACAGGAAACACGTTGAATGCGAATACATATACAAGGGCCCCGGCCAATCCACCCAGGATATAAACGTAAACCAATTGTTTTGATGATAGAAATTCAAGAAAAATTCTTCCAAACCAATAGAGCCATATCATATTGAACAAGAGGTGCCAGATATCGACATGAAGAAACATATAGGTAAAAAGGGTCCATGGCGAGGAAACCAATGCCGGAATGAATGCCGGAATGGCCAGTGTGTGCAATACAATGTTGTTGGACGCAGTTCCGTCGGGATTATTGTAAATAAACAGGACTACCTTTAGTGACTGGATTAATATCCATACGATAATATTTATCAGGATCAGCATAGACAGGCTGGATCCCTGTTTGAAAAATCTCCTGAATTCATCAAGAGGATTTGATGGTTGTTGATAAGTGTAGTTCATCATGATGAGTAGAATCCTGACTTTTTCTTCCAGTATATGATTAAAAAGAAACCAAAGATCATGCCTCCGAGATGCGCAAAATGTGCGACATTATCACTTGGATTGTTAGATATCCCTGAGAAAAGTTCAATTGCGCCGTAAAGGATTACGATCCATTTGGCCTTAATCGGGAAAAGAAAATATATATACACCAGCATATTCGGGAACATCATCCCAAAGGCCAGCAGGATCCCGTATACTGCTCCTGAAGCGCCAACTGTCGGGATGTCCATTTGTAATTTTATCAGCTGACTGGCATATTCAAGTGATTGGGGGATATAAGCCGGGCTGTTGCGGGCAAGGGACCACTCGTTAATAAAATTCCTGATTGTGCCTTCAGCTTCATAGTGACGCGGAAAATTATGCCTTACAAATGCAACAAAGCCATCCAATGTCGGATTGGCGGCATAGGTTTGGGCCGCAGCCTGAATTGATGCAAAATCAAGCCAATGCACAAAGGTTTGTACGATGGCGGCGCCAATTCCGGTAACCATATAATACGTAAGGAAGCGCTTCGGGCCCCAGACATTTTCCAGCAAATAGCCGAACATCCAGAGTGCAAACATGTTAAAAAGGACATGAGAGAAATTCGCATGTACAAACATGTAAGTGACAAACTGGTAAGGGCGGAACAGGTCGGACTGAAAATAATGGAGCCCCAATATGTTATCCAGTTCAATCCCAAAGGCTGAGTTTAGTGACAGTGTTGCCAGAAAGAATAATCCGTTGATTATCAATAGATTTTTAACAACGGGAGGAAGCAGGCTGAAACCGGCCGGGCTATATTGCTGAGACATATTACGTAGTGGTCATTAAATTTTAAATTTCCTGTTGAGTTCTTCAAATGTAAGCATTACCATGGTAGGTTTTCCATCGGGTGAGATTTCCGGCAAATTACAGGAGAAAAGATCTTCAATGATGGACTCTATTTCCTGGTTGTGCAATCGTTTTCCTCTTTTAACCGACAATTTTTTTGCCATGGCTTTGGCAAGCAATTGACCTTGCCCCAATCTACTATCCTTTCCGGGTGATTTTAGTGATTCCAGCACTGACTCAATAAGGGAGCCTATATTTGCAGTGTCCATGTTGCCGGGAACAGACTGTATAACAAAGGATCCTTTACCGAAATCATTTATTTCAAATCCGAGTTCTGTGAAGTATTCTTTCCATTCCAATAGAAAGTGGGCATTGTCGGGACTTAAGGTTATAGTTTGCGGAATCAGCTGGCGCTGGCCTGATTTGTCATGCCGATGATTCTGATAAAGAATCCGTTCATACAGGATGCGCTCGTGCGCCAGTTGCTGATCGATGATCACAATACCGGCATTGGTATGAGTGGTTATGAAAGAATTCTTTACCTGGAAACTACCTTGTCGTTCCGTAAAGACTTCATCGGTCAGCAGGTCATGAGAAACTACCTGAGTCTCCGGTGGCGTATCAGATTCATTTTTTTCTGAGGGCCGTGGAATATTGGCATACAGATCGTTCCATCCCCGGACGGACTGGGATTGATTTGGAGAAAAGGTGAACCTGGCCTGGGGTTCAGTCCGTTTTTCAAATGGATTGTAATCCGGATTGATCGTTATGGTTGGCTGTTTGACAGGGTGATTTTCATTAAATGGTGGAAAAGTCATGCTTTGTTCAACTTCAAAATCGAGCGTCGGGGAAATATTGAATTTTCCGATTGATTGTTTGACAGCCGCATGCAGAATGGCGTAAATGCTTTTAACATCCTGGAAGTTTATCTCTGTTTTTGTCGGATGGATATTAACATCAATCGTCTGAGGGTCCACTTCCATATAAATGAAATAGGAAGGTATTGAATCATCAGGAATCAGCTCTTTGAAGGCGTTTTCAACTGCATGATGCAGGTACGGACTTTTCATAAACCTTCCGTTCGTAAAGAAATACTGTTCTCCCCTGGTTTTTTTTGCGAATTCCGGTTTCCCGATGAATCCTGAAATATTAACCAGGGCGGTTTGTTGTTCCACCGGGATCAGGCGCTGACCATACGAGGATCCGTAGAGGTTAGTGATTCGTTGTTTCAGGTTTCCCGGAGGTAACTGGAAAAGAGGTTTATCCTGGTTATGGAACGTGAATGAAATGGCGGGATTGACGAGCGCTACACGAAAAAATTCCTCGATGATATGCTTTAATTCCAATATGTTGGATTTCAGAAAATTACGCCGGGCGGGCACATTAAAAAACAGATTTTTAACGCTTACGGAGGTGCCATTCTGGCAATTCACCGGAAATTGACCTTTAAATTCAGTACCCTCGACCTGGATGCATGTCCCGATTTCGTCTTCGTGTCGTTTCGATTTTAGTTCAACCTGGGCGATTGAGGCGATTGAGGCAAGGGCCTCCCCGCGAAATCCGAGGGTTCTGATAGCCAGAAGATCGTCGGCCTTCTCGATTTTGGACGTAGCGTGACGTTCGAAGCACATGCGGGCATCGCGTTCCGACATGCCGCAGCCATTGTCTATAACCTGGATGAGTAATTTACCGGATTCTTTTACAATGAGTTTAATATCTGTCGAACCTGCATCGATGGTGTTTTCCAATAGTTCTTTTACCGCCGAAGCAGGCCGCTGAACAACTTCTCCTGCAGCGATCTGATTGGCAACTGAATCAGGTAAAAGGCGAATGATATCGGTCATTTCAATTTACGTAACACATTTTCAATTGTAAAAACTCCGGGTTATTTGTCTGTCAATGAAATGTACAGATAAAACGAAGCGTCATCGAAATAATTTTCAATGACGCACCGAATCTTTATTGCTTCTCAGAACTCACATCCTTTTCTAAGGAGGAATAATGAGGTTTCTCTAAAACCTGGATTTATCCATAACCGGGAATCTCATCTGAACCAGAAAGAAAGCCCCGTAGAATACCGCACTAAAAAAGAGGGTTCCAAGGAGGTCATTCAAAAAGAACGACAATCCGTTAGTGGTATCACGGAAAAACATCAGGCCGGCGATGTAACATTCAGCCAGACCTGCGGCAGTTTGTGGATAAAAGGGACTGGCGATCCAGGATGCGAAATTAGTTATCAGAAAGAATATAACAGATGACACAAAAGATGCCAGCACAACGGATCCCACATTTACTTTATTTCGGATCGTCATACCAATAAGAACCGTAATGCCAAAACTAACATATACAGCAGGCATATTGGCGTGCAGTCCTATAACGAGATCGCTGATGAACATTGCTGCGATCGGAATGGCGAAAGCATATTGCTTTCTGTCGAAATAGGTACCGGCAAAAAGGGCCATGGCTGCTATTGGCGTAAAGTTTGGCCAATGCGGAAGCAGCCTGATGAGGGCTGCACCAAGAATAACAGAGAAAATAACAATAAATCTAGGATTGATAGATTTATATTTCATGAATATAGTATATTTAGGTTGATACAAAAATAATAAATCATTTCAATAAATGACCAGTCGGATAAAAAATAGTTTCTACTTTTGATGAACAATCATTAAACCAAGAATTTAAAATGTTTTGCAAAAACCTCATTTTTACACTTTTCTCAGTCTGTTTTTTCAATTCGTGCGGAACTATGAAGAAAAAAGCTGATTTAATTTTAACGAACGGGATTATTTACACAGTCGACTCTTTGAATACCATGGCAGAAGCCATGGCAGTGAAGGATGGAAAGATAATTGCACTCGGGAATAATGAGTATATCGCAGGAGGATTTGCAGCTGCAGAGGTGATTGATGCGAAAGGAATGGCAGTGTACCCGGGATTTATTGATGCACATTGTCATTTCATGGGCTTCGCGCAGGGTTTGCAATACATTGATCTTGGAGGATTAAAATCATTCGATGACGTATTAATGCACCTGCAGCATGCTGAAAAGCCCGGCCAGGGAAAATGGCTTGTGGGCAGGGGCTGGGATCAGAATTTATGGATAAATAAAAACTTCCCGGATAACAGCAGGTTAAATCAGTTGTTTCCGGACATTCCGGTTATGCTGATCCGTGTTGACGGACATGTTGTGTTAGCGAACGATGAAGCGTTGAAGAGAGCTGGCATTTCAGAAAACCATCATTTCGGTGACGGGCAGGTGGAGGTGAAAAACAACCGCCTGACCGGGATATTAAGTGAAACGGCCGCAGATCTTATCAGGGGAGTGGCGCCCCAGCCAAAGG
>Ga0247842_10004285_pt1 | contig 18061 bp, 4 predicted proteins | sample LaCruzMarch2015__3_FD_192411 | JGI IMG/M metagenome (GOLD analysis project Ga0247842, IMG submission 192411) | Freshwater microbial communities from meromictic Lake La Cruz, Castile-La Mancha, Spain - LaCruzMarch2015_19m | ecosystem: Environmental > Aquatic > Freshwater > Lake | place: Spain...
TGGTTTGCCACGCAATAGCTCCAGTACTATCTGGGTCTTTTTCTTCGCACTTTTTCTCTGTTGTTTTGCCATTAGGTTGGTAAATTTAAGCTTAAAAAGTGCTAACAATTAATTGAGGCTAATATACATTGATGAATACATATTAAAAGGAACGGCTACTGGGATTTCAAAGTCAGGCTCTAGTTTTTTAAAATTAGAGATGTATTTTTCTACAGCTTCTTTTATCTCTTTTACTTCGTGCCATAAAATGCTGCTTTCATGCAATTGATCCTTTAACTTTGCAAAGTCATTATTAGAGGTCAGACAAATTGATTTTATTGGATTCTCTTTATTATTAAAACCTGCTAATACTCGCTTTTCTTCATTTCTACCTGCACGTCCAATTTCTTGCAAAAAATCCTCAAATGTGCTGGGTGGAGAGTAATGAGCAATATAATGTATATTTGGGATGTCCATTCCCATACCAAATGCCTTTGTTGCAAAAAGAATAGCAATTTCGCCATTTTTAAACTTCTCATAAGTTTCCTTACGATCTTCAGCATCCATGCCAGCATGGAAACCGCCAACTTTATCAACAAAATTACAATTTTCACCAAAAGCTTCCTTCAGACAATCGGACATGAGTAAAGAACATTCTTCCGTTTTTCTTCTGGATTTTACAAAAATGATTGCCCTACTTAAATCAGGATTAAACCTGCCGAATTTCAAGTACTCGGCAACTTCTTTTAATCTATCGTCATCAATAATATTATGTTTAAAACTAATGGTAATATGGTCTCTAATTGGATTGTAATTTTTTTCTGCACCTTCGACTAATTTAATCCCAGGCATTATTGTACAGATTTCCTCATAAACTTGATCAGAAATTGTGGCTGAAAAAAGCAATTTTGTCAAATGAAACGACGATGTTTTAGAAATATCTGCAATTTTTTTTCCAGCATTCAGGTAATCAGGACGAAATTCCTGCCCCCACTGTGAAATACAGTGTGCTTCATCAAAAACAACATATTCAAAACCACTGTCGGCATCTAATCGAGTTAACATTGAGTTTTCAAATGCCCTTGACCGAAAACGTTCTGGAGTTATATACAGAAGTGCAATTTCTCCACCTGCAATACGTCGATAAATGTCCCTTATTTCAAAATGCGACTTATCTCCACTGAGAAAATCAACATTATTGAAAAAACCTTTATTCCATAAAGCGTCAACCTGATCTTGCATCAATGCTCTCAATGGACTAATAATAATGGAGAGTTTGCATGAAAATGCAGAACGAAATAATGAAGGACCCTGGAACAACAGAGATTTACCAGCACCAGTAGGAAGAGAAATCAAAAGATCCTTCTTTGCAGGTAAAATATCATTTAAACATGGGTGTTGGTAATCATACCACTTATGGACAATCTTACCATCTTCTGATGTAAGAAATATATGCTGAAGGATTTCCTTTGCCTCTTCTATATCAAAATCCACATCAGCGTTTACATGAATTGATTTAAAGAATTGTGCGGCAATTTCTTTGTCTTCTTCGTAGTCTTTCTCTTTATGCCATAAAACTACATTCAATGCTTTTGTACCAAGACTTGTTTCTATTCCGTAATAATCAGCAAATCTCGTATCACAAAGGAATAGTATTGAATCAGGATGATTATCTACTATTAGCTTATAATAGTAATCAATAATAGACTGGTGCTCTTTTATTAATTTGAACAAATCAAAACTTCTTTCCGTGGCATTCACATCTTCCTTAATATTGTCGATTATTGAGCTGCTTTCCTTTGATTCCTCAAAATCCTTTAAACCGTTTAACATCTGGAATTTCTCATATAACAAGAAGCTATCCCAAATAAAATCTATACTGTCTAAATAGTTAAAATAAATGACCATATCGATTCTTTCTATTGGAACAACCATTAACTTTCGAGACGATCGGTGATTATGGAGTATTTCAATTTGTCTTGCAAGTGAGGCGTTTATATCAGGAACAAAATAACCTAATTGACGAGCATAAGAGCATAGGTCATTTATTTCATTATTATCATTAACGATAAGAATCTTAGGGCTTTTTGAATTTTGATAAAGACCCTCAATAATTTTAAATTGATATACCCAATATAGTTTCCGGAAAAGAGATTCTGGATTAACTCTTTTTTGCTCTGCAATATATCCAGATCTCTTAACATCAGGCCGAACAACAAACGCATTGCTCTTATTCAAATCCTCATCGTTCCATGGAATATAATGAACATGCGAAGAATGAATGTTATTGATGAAATTGTCAAAGTTAATGTTACACCAAATCTTAAACCTGCCTTTCCCAATCTTTTCCAACCAAATATTTTGCATAAAAGGCGGGAAATCAGAAATGCCTAATAAAAAACACTGGCGTTGTTCGATACTGATATAATTTTTCCCCCCAGACATCTGCAACCAAATAGGCTCGTGTTTTAATCGATCAAATATTGTTGCAAAATCAATATCTCGACCTAATTGAGATTTGCTTGTAAGATTAAAAAGTTCTTTGCCGATAATAATAATGTTGGCCTCTGGCTCACACTTAACAATGGATTCAACTAGTTCAATGTTTTGAGGAATAACGCAATAATTGCCATGAATAGCAGCAAAGTCAGTATTACTTTGATAATCACAAATTAATTCTTCTTTTTCATCATCAAGCATTAGCTTGATAGCTGTTGGCAAATGACGGTAATAAGGTGCTTTACCATTTTGTTCACAGCGTAAGATGTACTGAGTCAAAATTTGACGAAGAAAATCATTATCTTTAAGGGTGGTGTCAATTTTTGATTTTGCAAGGATATGACTAAAGTTGGAAACCTGATCAAGAAAGATAAAATTGAATTTTCTAGATAAGATATCCCATAGAAATATAGGCGCTATTAATAGATTTGATTGACAGGTGCTGATATTTTCAGTTATGGCATTTAGAACCTGTGGATGAATATTTTTAAAAGTAGGCTCTGGCCTAAAAAAACCATAAGATTGTTTTTCAAAAAAAGAAAACGTAATATTCTTCCAAACAGGACTATTCTGTATACTATCAATAAAGTGACTTGAAGCAGAAGGTAAAAACACCTTCCAATTTACTGAAGATGTTTCTGAAGTGATTAAACGACCAACTTGATTTTTAAAAAGGTTTAGAGCAAGTTCAGAATCATAAGATGCATTGTGTTCAGTCTTTAATGCATAACTAAATCTGCAAGGATTCAGGAGCATTTCAATTTCGAATGTATCCCAGATCAAATGATCAGCATCAATCGTTCCATGTTCTTTTAAAATCGGGATATCGAATTGTTTAATATTATGTCCAATAACAATATTACCAGCATTTAATTTTAAAATTAAGTCATTAAGACCATACTCAAATTCAGCATAATCTTTGTCGCATTTTGCACCAAAATTATCAATCCAAGAGAACTCATGAATGTTTTGGCGATCGCTTTCGATATCAAAACAGATGAATTGCAAAGAGGAGAATTCCTTATCTATAAGAGTTGTTATAAATTTTTCATGATAGGTTGATAATTCCGGGAAACAACTGTACAAAAAAAGGATTTTATCTACTGCTAAAGATTCAATAAACTTTGACTTATCATCATGGTTCTCTAAATTGGATATGTATATTTTAAGGAGTTTATCCGAAATAACCGGGAGAAGGCCGTCATGGTGTAATCTAATTAAATAACCGATATCATCACAATTAAAATTTTCTTCCTTCAAATTTACTTCAGGATAATAGGTTCTGAAATCGTTAAGGAAATCTTTTACTGAATTATAATCATTTTCATCTGAAATAGAAATTTTCGCTTCAATTAGGTACTTGTAGGTTGAGACAATTTGTTTTTCATCCCCGCCTTCATTATGTAGATTCAAAATAACCCGTCGAAGTGTATCAGGATTAAGGGCTGAGATAATATCAAACCGCCAAACATCAACCTCACCCTGGCTTTTTGCTAATGGCAGTTTATCTATTATATCTTGGGCCCATAATACAAAGCTAATTTTACTTAATGAATTGGTATGGTGGCCTATAAATTCATTAAATAATTCATATTCCTTGAGAATATCTATTGCTTCTTTAATTTCAGAGAGAGACTTTTGTTCGAGGGAATTTGTACCCTCAATAAAAATTAGCTTAAATTCTTCGGATGGGATAGTTGCTTTAAGAACTGTTGAAAGATATTCTATTTCAGGTTTGCAATCCTTTAAGTTTAATAGAAACTTTTTAAGTAAAATTTTACCAAAGTAGACCAAATCATTTATTGGTAAATTATTATTATCAGTAGTGACAACTCTCCAATTGGAGAGTCTTTGATTCAAGGTAATAATGGCAAAGCCCGTTTCTAATTTTGAGGTTAATTGAATTTCAGTCGAAAAATGATTCTCTAAGAGAATTATGGCAGATGATTTTAATGAAGCCCCTTTATTCAAAACGAACACAGGTATCTTATTGCTGATTTTTAAAGCATCCAAATCACCTGGCTTTTTTCTTGAATTTACTGATTCAAAAAGAACAATGTCATCCTCTGTAATAGGGGGTGTTAATATTTTTGAGACATGGAGGAAACAATCCTTCTTATCATCAAAGCTGGTTAAATACCCAAAACCTTTTTTTGAATCGAAGAACTTAACCTTGCCCAATTTTAAATTCTCTGAAACGGCAGGCATTTGAATTTTTAGTTCAGAAAGGGACTTTACCGACCTTATACTATCAGTTATCGAAGGTGGCTTATATTTCTCGGAAATATCTGCTGGTTTGTAATTAAGGCCGTCCTTTTTTGCTTTAAGAAATTTATCAAGTTTTGATCTAACATCCAACTTAATGAACTTCCCTGTTTTGTGTGGATCAATACCTTCTGCAATTTTAAATAAATCCGCTAGGCTTGGAAGAAAACCATCAGAAATATTATCGAACTTAGATAAATCGAGACCAATATGTTTCAAGCCTTTCTGAAGAAGTTCAGGATTTATATTTTCTTGTTCCAGGAATTCCTCAATTCGCATAATTGTTATCCTAAACTGAAAGTAAATCAATAATGCCGTGCTACTGCACCTAGCATTAAACTCTATTAATATTAACAACTAAAGCAGTAATTCCTTCAATAAGTTTGTTATAAAGGATTACAACTACCTTAAAACCCAGCTTTTTCAACTTGGTTCGTTTACGGTCATCGTCCAATTTTACATATTCTTTCTCATGGTCGGGTCCGTCAACAAAGACAACAATTTTGGGGTCATAATACAAATCGGCTTCGGCAATGGGTTCGCCATCTTTGGAGATTATTTTGTGAATGGAGGCGGGCAGTCGGATTCCTTGGTCTTTAAGCATTCTGATGACAGTGCGTTCGAGATCGGAGGCCGCTTCCTTCATATAAATATCAAAAAGTACGTTGTCGTCCTGAGAGTCTTTGATTGTGGTGGTTGAAGCAAGTTGGAGGAGAAATTCTTTAACTGTGGTGCGGTCAAAGAATTTGTGTTCGTATTGGTTATAGAAGTTGCATATACAGTTATAGCAGGCTTTTACACAAGCATTTTCGCTGTCCTGGCCAGTTTTATCGTAGTGAAGTAAATCAAGGGCTTTTGTGGCTATTTTCCGAAGTAAGACGTTTTCTTTGACAACGGCTGATAGTGTTCCAGTTCCTCCTTCTGAGGTCTCAAATATGATGATCTTTCCATTTGATCCTTTTATGGGCTGGTAAAAACCGGCTATCTCATTATCATCAAGATTCATGACTGTGCTGATGCTTTGCAATAAGGTGTTTAATAATGTCCGTGCAAATGAATTTTCATCTCTGGTGTAGGGTTCAATCAATTGGAAAGTTATCACGTCGTTGCGCGAATCGGTTAACAGAGAAATATTTCTGTTCAGTAGGTTTTGATTGATGTTTCTTTCAGTGCAGTACTCATCCAACTTATTATGCTGAACCCAATTGAGATTCTTGGTGTCTAGGATGAAACCTTTTATCTTTTTAGTATAGTCAGCATTCAGGCCGAGGTTTATATGATTCATTTCCGCGGTTCGCTCAAATGCGATTTTGCAGAATGGAAGACCACCGGTTCCAAGTTCCAAAACAGTAGCTTTATTTCCTGGTTTGTAACTGTGAATTATTTTATATCCGCTTTTTAGCCGATCTTCCTCATCTGCAGTGATTCTCATTTTTCGGAGTGCACGCATTTTCGGGAATTTCATCACTTTGAGCAGACTCTGGGATTCCCATACAGAGCCACAGTTCGGGCAATTTGATGGTATTGAAGTTGAGGCTCCAAGGTTCTCTACATGTTCGCAATCATCACATACAATGACATTGAAGCGATTCGTTGGGTCAACCTCGCGACTTACTGCGTTGACGATAAATTTTGAACCGCCATAGTAAATGCTGTTGTGAGGAGCAAATTCCCTTATAGCCATTGAATGACCTCTTGATATTTCTTCTTGTTCGCCCTTGTGAAGGAACCTTACGGATGTTATTTTTGACGGAAATGCATAATTGGGAAGAAATCCAACCTGAGCAAGGTACCTGTAAACATAAAAGTCTACCTGCCCTGATTTTAAATTATTATTCCTATCCTCAAGTGCTCTACGTCTACTATTAAGTGAGGAATCAGCGTTACCTTCATTTCGGATCTTATTGTCGATTTCCTCAATTTCTTTTAATGATTCCCGAAAGTCTTCACGCATTTTATCAAAAGCAGAATCAAAATAGTAGGCGAATTGATCTACCTGGTCTTCAATTTTATTCCAGGTTATAGCACCATTAGAGTCTTCGATTTCATTGCCAAAAGCTTCCCGGATATTTTTATGAATTACCTCGCGATTGCGTTGTATGGAATCAATGAGCGACTCAATATAATCCTTTATCATCGGTAGTTCATTTCGATTGCTAAAGTCAATGAATTGTTCTGGCTTTGTTAATAGCTTTTTGTCTATTGTTTGTAATACCAATGAGTTGACATGTGATTCAAAGAGTGCATTGTTGGCAAGATTAAACCGGGGAACGCTGATTTTTCCTGAAACAATTTCAACCGGTCGATTATAGAAATACTGGTCATGGACACCTCGGCTGGAACCAGAGCCACAGAAAGTTTGAATGATCGAACCTTGTCCGGAACGACCTGCTCTTCCGGCTCGCTGCGCATAGTTGCTGGGGTTGGGTGGAACATTTCGAAGAAATACCGAAGAAAGTGTTCCAATGTCAATACCAAGTTCCATTGTTGGTGTAGAAATCAGGAATTGTATTTCCGGGGGTGATTTCTTAAATTTATTCTCCCTCAACTTTCGATCCTGGCCTTTTACAAGACTGGAATGGTCTTCTGCAACGATATTTTCCCGACCATCGAAAGGTCTTTTATATTGGGTTGTGAAGAAATTTTCCTCGTCAACCAATGGTATCAAAGTGTCTTTACAATTGGTTTTCAGGCATTTTCTGACAGTATTCCAATTGTATCTTGCACCGCATTTAAGACACGAGAACTTATGCTTGACTTTAGGAGTTTGAACCAGAATCATATCTGGTTCAAGAAAATATACATCTTCTCTGTTTACTTTCTGTTTTGCAAGGTATCCCATGCTTAAGAGAAAATCTCTTGTTTGTTCGATGACTGCTATTATATCAACCGAATCATCGTAACCAAGGCACTTTTTAATCCAGGATGACAACCCGCGTGAACCATTAAATGAATGATGGGTGAATGAAGTTCTTTTAAAAAGGTCCTTGTCAGCATTCGTATAGATACCAACATTTGTTTCTTCGACAGCTTCGAAAATTCGTTTTTCCGGGGCTTTTTGTTCAATGTATTCGATAACTTGCTGATAGAAGGTAGATTTGTCAATGAGATTGGGGTGTCCAATGGCTAATTCACCCCTGAAAATTTCCATAAATCCATAAATGTAGTCTCTCAACAATGGTTTTGGCACACTTTTCAGATATGAAAAACGTTCCAGTTCGGGTTGAACCAAAACCTCGTCTAAGACTTCATAATCGGTTTCAAGCAGACCAACATCCTCCAGATTAATGCTAATAAATCTTTTTGTGGTCCGGATTTCAACATATAAATAGGTTTCAAGATATCGCATGTACTTTTCTTTGAACATGCGCCGCTGAGCAAAGGGTATCTGCTTCTCATACTCACTATCAATGATAAGCGGATATAATAGTTCAGGGATGCTTTTAACGGGAAGAAAAGTAGATTGATTCTTGAGAACATTATACAATGCTCTGCGGAAATAAATCTGATTGTACCAATGGTCGAGATGTCCTGCCTGGAATGCAGCGTCCTGAGTGTTATCTGTAAACCCAATGACTTTTCTTTCCTGCAATGGGGAGGATGTTATCGTAGAAGTTACAATTACATCAGTGCCAGTAGCCCGACCTACCGAATTTAACAAAAACACTTTTGAATATTCACTGCTTCCGGAATGCTCTGTGCGACAATTGAGACAATAAGCCATGGGTGACGGAATCATTGTGCCAGAATTTCCTTCTTCCTCATGATATGCAGTGAAAGTGTTTGTTTTACTGTTCAATTTACCTAATATTGGCTGTTTCTTCGTAAAAGAAGATTTAATATCACGTCTTACAGGAGTTAACCAATGAGGTGGAAGTTTATCGCTCGTCTCTTTAAAATCCGGACTATAATAACCCGCTATCATTTTTTCTGATTCTTCCTGGTAAGTCCAGGTTTGTGCTTCACAGGTTTTTTTATCAAACCGCATCCCATAATATTCCTGACCACAAGTACGGCAAAAATGAAGGGGATACATGGTTGCTTCTCCTCTTCCCTTCTCGATGCAACGTGGGCAAATAGTTTCTCCGTTATCGCTCATGTAGTTACATTCATCTACAAGACACTTTTTCATTTCAGAGCCTTGATTGTAGAATGCATGAATCTTGGGGACGAATCGTGGAACCTCATGCCCCATTGATGAAATAACCGTGCCAGTCATGCCAAGTAGTAAGCCAGCATGGATTTCAAATTTGCACAAATCAAGGTCAATACCTGGCCGTAATTCTTTTTGGTATTGATTTGCCAGAAGGCTGAAATCTTTAATTTCCTTAAGCGCTTGTTCTAGAAAGCTAATAATCCTGCTTTTCTTTAACTCATCACCTAAAGAAAGTTTATCTAATTTTCCGGGAAAAGGATATCCCATCAAACATTCGAAAAGTGGTAGGACGGTTTCCAAATTATCGCTGTCAAAAGAATCAAGAAGTTTTTCGGTTAGAGAGGGCGATTGTGAAATGATTTGGCCTTTAAATTCGATTGATTTGTCTTCATCTTCGGTAACTACGTTTTCAGGCAGGAAGGTTTCACCGAAAATTCGGGAGGCAAAAGTTGCGATCGCTTCTGCAGAATCTTTGCCATTTACATCGCTAACCATAGTGGCTGAAGTGCCGATGCAGATCAGTTTGTTTTTTGTTTCGGTTTTTTGTTTCAGGCGCCGGATCAGGAATGCAACGTCTGCACCTTGTTTCCCACTATAGGTGTGCAATTCATCCAGGACAAGAAAACGTAAGTTTCGTTTGATATCATCCTTAAATAAAGCTGCATCATCATTCCGGGTAAGAAGCAATTCGAGCATCACATAGTTGGTAATTAAAATATCAGGCGGGGTTCGGCGGAGTTGCTCGCGATCGATTATTTCGGAATTATTTGGAGTAGCGTTCTCTCCGAATATTTCCTTATAGTTTTTTAACGCCTGATCACCGGTGTGTTGCGTGTTTCCGGTGTAAAGGCCAATGGTTAATCCAGAGTTATTAAGTTTTTTGGCCAATTCCTCATATTGCGTATTGGCAAGTGCATTCATTGGGTAAATGATGATGGCCTTAATTCCTTTTGCACCTTTATCAGCCATGTGTAAACAGTGACTCACAATAGGAAGTTCAAAGCACATGGATTTTCCAGAACCGGTACCGGTTGTAACTAATAAATTTTGTTGATCCAAACAAGCGATTTTAACAGCTTGCTCCTGATGGGTATAGGGTATGAAATTGTAGTAAATGGAACATATTTTTGAATGCAGCCACTTTTTGGCAACAATTTCCTCCAATGGAATACCTGCTTTAAACCGTTTGGTGATCTGGATGATTGGCTCTTGCCAAAGCATTCTGCGGTTGTTGATGCCATCCCCAACAAACCGAGCAATTTCAGGATTTTTAAATACCTGGAAGGTCTGTATATACGATCTATACTGTTCCTTTACTGCTTTGTATATTTTAAAAGGGTCCATAGCCTTTCGCTTTTAATTTTCGTTCGATAACTGTTGTCCTATTCTTTATGTATCCAAGAGAACTCATCATAGAGTTGTAAGATGGTTTCCTTGGTGCGAAAAGACATATATTTTTCTTCATCTTTCTTTTTAATGCTGGGAAAAGTTTCTAAAATTATTTCAATATCATCCTTATTAAGCAAATATAATTGAAAGAAAATAGCATCAAGTTCGCATTGAAGTTGAAATCTTTGATTCTTATTCCATCCAGCTTCTCTAATGATTGAGTAATCATTAAAAAAGTCTTTTAAATCGTCCGACGTATTGCTCAAACGAACAGTATTCTCGATAATTTTTTCCTTTGTTTTATTTGAAATTGAAGATTGGTCTATGATTGGTAACTGATTTAAATTCCATAAATTAAGATTTATCCCACCCATTCTCCTACGACAAACAAAATCGCAAGCAAAAGAATTTATATTGGCAAGCAGGATAACTAAGGAATCTTTATCCTTACCTAAAATCAGATTTGCAGAGTTACTAAAGGCCAATTTTGGAACAAATGAACCAATTAATGTTCTTTCGTTTGTAGGGCTGGAAATCATCCGGGTTGCGATCACTGCATCAAATGAATAATCATGTTTATTGTAGAATCTTTCTGTTAATTCCTTAGATATATAATATCTGCAATAGATCGAATAAATTCTAATTGATTTATTATTCTCAGTAACATAAGCGGAATTACCGCTTGCAATATCCTCAGAATTAGAATCCTTAAATGTTGAAAAACGATGATCAAATTGATGTATAAATTTTGATTCATAAACTCCATAAAATCTGGCTTCTCCGTCAGTAACTATCTTATTATTGATTATTTGATTTTTAATATCCTCATTTAAAATAACAAATTGATCTGCTTTATCAGAAATATTAAACATCTGTTTTGAGACAAATTCATTTTCCTCATCATCCTTACAAATAATTTTAGAATTTTTATAAATCTTATAGATCAACTGATATTCATCATCTGAACTTACTGTCAGACAATTTTTTGTATTAGGGCTTATTTTGTTAAGGGAATCGAAATTCACCATAATTTGTCGGTTTGCTATTTTCAATAAATTAATTTCATTATTATAGAATGACATTTTGGTATTATAAAACTTGTCCAGCAATCCAGTAAAAGTAAAGGTGCAAAACTTTGTTCTGCCATCAATTGATGGGAAAATCCCTTTTGTATTTATATAGTCAATTGCTTCAGCTATCTTGCCATTTCTCAACAAATAATGAAATAATGGCATTGAATTTTTATCTGAAAGTATGCCGCTTGGAATAATAATTCCACAATAACCGCGAGTTGAAAGAATTTGATCGGCTCTTTCAGTAAAAACCAAATAGGTGTTAAGCCAGCCGAAAGTTGAAAACTTATAAGTCCCCGATAGTTTTATGTAATTTGCGGTCTTGTTTGAAACATCAAGAGCTATTTTATACGATTTATATAAATCAAGGTTTGTTTCAACGAGCTTTTCTATTTTTTGTGTTCTCTTTGCAGCATTTTTTGTATCGGCGATGTCATTATCCTTGCCACTAAACCATTCTTCTTCTTCGAGCTGAACTTGTTCCCACGGTGGATTCCCGAGTAAGCAATTAAATCCACCATTTTCAAATATTTCCGGAAACTCCAAATGAAAGTGAAAAAAATGATTCTCTTTGGCTAATTGCATAATCTTTTTAATCAACTCTTCGCTTACTGGCTGGTTTTCGCGAAGGTTTTCGAGAGTTGCATTTGTTGGATATTTATCCAGGTCATGGCTAGTTTTTTCGATAAAGAAGGTAGCTGTCCAAACATCGGCCATAAGCCATTCCTTGAACTGTCTTTCTGTTTTTTCAAGATGCCGGTATTCTTCTTCGGCCTCTTCAACATCTGCTGAGAATTCCTGTTTACGACTATTGAGCTTTTCGCGTAAACGGAGAAGTTCATTTCCATCAGCCTTTCCTAAATGCATTGTGTATTGAGCAGTTGGCTCGTTGACCATGCTCAGGGTCTCCAGTTGCTTCTTTACTTTCTTCTTCAACTTGGCGCATATTTCTGGATTGTCGCTCCCGGTCGGTTTATACGCTTCTTCAGGAATTCCTTTTTTAATCAATGCCGGCGTCGCACCGATAAGTGAGTTACCACATTTTAGTTTGTGGTCGAGGAAGGAAAGGGGCATATCTGGCAGTGATGCGGTAATCCAGAGAGAAAATTTAGCCAACTCTATTGCCATGGGATTCAAATCTACCCCGTAAATACATTTGAGTAAAACATCGCGTTTAGACTCACGCAATTGCTCATCGGTTGGCCGTTCTTCATCGCCCATGCGAATGAGCGCCAATCGTTCACCCATTTTTTCAAGGGCGGCGCAGAGAAAGGCTCCCGAGCCACATGCAATATCGGCAATTTTAAGATCGAGCAATGCTGCTGCTTTTTCTGCTGGTATGGTTTTGGAAGCAATTGCCTTGTCAATGACAGGAATCAGCGCGCTTTCGATGAGTTGTGCTACTAACCGGCTATCCGTATAATACGAACCCGTTGTTTTACGATCGGAGCCTCGGCCATCGAGATAAAATTCGCCTTTGTTTATATGACGGTTTCCAAGTTGGCAAGAATCAAGCGCTATTTTTGGTTCGTAGTCGAGCAGACTTTCATATACCGAACCCAGTTCATCAATTGCAAGGTTGGCATAGTTGATGCGGTTGACGAGCTTGTCAAGTTTGAAATAACTCAGGCCATAAATGGCATCAAGTAAGTATTTGTTCTTGAGTGAAAGTTGAATGAGGGTTTTGATTTTTCTGTCAGAAAATAGTTGTCCTCCAAAAGCATTAATCTTATCACCGTTTTGGAATAAATATCCATCTGCAATTAATCGGAATGTGATTCTGAGTCCCTCCCAAAGGTCTTTTTCTTCATCCTGACTGTAGTTGCCCAAATTGGCTTTTTCACGCAACGCATTGATACTGTATGTGTGTGCATAAATATTGTTGCGAACCGGAAGCCAACCTTTTTGTTCGGCGAACATCAAGAAAAGCAAACGATAAATGATGTTAAGGATTTCATTGTAAAACTCTTTTACCTTGCCATTCTGAAATTCTTCGGGATTATGATCCTCGGCAAATCCATTACCCAGTTTTTCGATGGCTTCAATAACCTGATCACGAAGTTTGTTCCCTACCTTTACTCCAGTGTCACGCGACTTTTTGTGGAATTTTTCCAGAAGACAATTATCCTCTATTTCAATTGGATTGCCTTCGTCATCATATTCAATTTCTTGCGTGCCCTGGTATTGGTTTTCAAAACGTGAACGATGCAAAATGCGATACAAGACGCGGAACTGTTCGGTATCCCTGGTTTCAAATATGCCTTCGAGGTCGAATTCAAGGAAGCCTTTGGTGATCGAATGATAGAAGTCACGTAAAACCCTGATTTTTTTCCCATTAATCAGGATTGCCCACTGGTGGGGACTGGTATTGAGGAATTGCTGAAGACAATCCTGTGGGCTCTTGTTTTTATGTGTGCGACTATTTATATCCTTATGGTCAAAATCCTGGACTGAATGCACCATGTGGATAAACGGGGCATATTCACTATCCCAGCCTTTGTATGAAATATGGTACTCGAGATCGGATTTGCTTTTAGTATTTGAAGGGACAAACACAGGTTTGAAATCAAACATTTCAAGAAACGGAATGATCCATCGTTTGCGTAAAGTTGCATTGTCGAATTTATCTTCAAGCAATTGGCTGCGGATTTCCTCCCATCTTTCGCGCAGTAAATCAAAGGAAACCGCCAAAGTTTCATCCACCTTTTTCATGTCCGGGCCAAAACTCTTATCCTTTACATAGTCAGCTTTGGTTTCACCGGCCATCGTAAGGCAGAAATCTTCAGTTATAATATTTCCGCTCGATTTTATAAAACTTAATGGCATAATGAAAGGGCTAAAGCGGTTGAATGATGGTAACTGTTAAGAGGTCGTAACCCGCATCTTCGAGGTGAATAATATCGTCAAGCCAGGCAGGCTGATCCGTTTTCATGCTGTCAACCAGTATTTTTTTATAAAGTTCTTGCCGTTCCTCGATGAGTTTTATCTTACGTTCATGGATTTTCTGCTGAATTAGCGTTTCCAGGTTTTTATTGGCTAGGGCATCTTTCAAATGTTCCGTGAGGTCTGTTGCAGCTATGGTGCGTGTAGTGGTTGAAGGTTGGATGTTCTCGAATAAAATGGATCTTTCGGAGTAACTATCAATTGCCAATGTAACCAGTTCTTCAATTACACGTTTCTCTTTTAAACCCACAGTGAACCTGACGAGAAAATTGTATTGGTAAATAACAGATTCAACGGTTTCAGAAAAGTAATATGCATTCCTGCCATGCATGCCCTTATTGGAAAAAAACTCTGCTTTTACCAATTCAATAATTTTGCGCACAAGCGGATGGCCAGCGTCAAGTATAATCGCTTCGGGATGTGTTAACGCCAATTCGGGATCGAACGTTACTTTTGGAAGATAGTCGCCAAATTGAGCCAGGACAAGACGGGGATCGTTGAGATACATTTCATAAAAGCCATTGCCTATTTCACTCATACCTGAACTGAATTTTTGTAAGGCAGATTTTACAAACAGCAAAACCTCTGCCTGGGAACCAACAATGCGTTTTGTTTCGGCAATTCTCTTGTCAATTTCGGGGAGTTCAATATCAAGGCTGGCATAAAATGATTCGGATTCAATTTTCTTTTTTCGCTTCAGGTCATCATCGTTGATTGAGAATGATTGTTTAACAGCCTTTCGGGTTTCATCAACCCCAACAGCGGAAAAAAGATCCGGGATGACCGGACCACCATTCTTTTTCTTACTCTTATGTCGTTTCGATGCCTGGTCGATTATGGTTGAAAGATAAACTTCATCGCCAAAATAGGCAGCAGCATAATCCCGATCAACTTCAATTGTACGCTGTTTTTCGAGCAAGAGATCAAGAATTTCTTTATCGAGTGAATTATCAAGTACCAAGGTACGGATATGCACAAACTGTTTTGGTTGACCTATACGGTCAATACGGCCATTGCGTTGTTCAAGCCTGTTTGGGTTCCATGGTAATTCGTAATGTACAATACTGGAGGCCAAGCGTTGCAGGTTGAGGCCCTCAGAAATTACATCGGTTGCAAGTAACACTGCTTTGGCTGTTCTGTCAAATTTTTGAAAAACATCTGAACGTGCTTTTTGGCTCATGTCGCCATGCATGGTAAATACGTCAAATTCCCGGGACTTAATGTTTTTCTCCAAATAATCAAGCGTATCCCGGTACTTAGTAAAGACAATGATCTTGGTATCTTTACTGAAAAGCTCCGGTAAAATTTTGTCTTTTAAACGGGTGAGTTTTTCATCATCACGGGGTGTCAGAGTCTTTGTAAAATCAATTATACGCTGCAGTTCAGTTATTTCATTTTCATTGAGAGCCTCGAAATCGAGTTTCAAAGACGCCATTTCCTCTGAAATTCGTTCATCATCGGAGAACATGTCGTAAACATATCCTTGTAGTGTCTCCGCATTTACATCTCCTTCTTGGTATGTTTTATCTTTAATGGTATTGATCCTGTTTTCGAGAGACATCAGAACTGCATAGGGTGAACTTATCACTCGTTTCTGGAAGTGAAAAGCTACCCAATTGGCTATGTTGCGAACTTTCTTTGTCCCTTCGGCATTGGCAGCAGTTAATATGAAGTCCCCATATCTTTCAATGGCATCCAGCAGTTGCATGTATTTGCCATGGGGATTGGGCGTTATGATGACCTCTGTTTGATCACGCTTTGGAAATGGCGATTTTTGACCCTGTTTCGCGTACCAATCTTCCAGTTTGCGCCGGTTGCGCTGGATAACGTTAAAACGTGCTTTAGTCTTGTCAAAACTTATTTCACCGCCATTATGGTATGATACGATTTCGGCATTTAGAATTTCGAGAATACTGGCGAATGTATCAGAATAACCATTATGTGGTGTTGCCGTAAGGAATAAGACGTTTTTTATTGCAGCACTTAGATCAGATACGAGTTCATATCTTTTTTGTTGCTTGGAAACGTTGAAGTTACTATGGGGGCGGGCACACAAGTGAACTTCATCAACAAGTAACAGGTCCCAATGTTGTTCCATCAATTGCTGCTTGATATCAGGCGCTTTTGCATAATCAACAGAGGCAATGACAATCTGAAAATACTGCCAGGGATTTGCACCGCCTGGCAAATCCTTTTCAAACTCCTTGCGTGAAAAGGAATCAATGATGGTAGCTTTGATATGAAAGAAATAGTCAAGTGCCTCCTTCCATTGTTGTTTTAAATTGGCCGGTGTCAGGATGACAATTCGTTTCAATTTACCCCTCTGCATGAGTTCGGAGATGATCAGACCGGCTTCAATTGTTTTCCCAAGACCTACATCGTCTCCAATCAGCATCCTTACATTTGGTTTTTCAAGCGCCAATACCAATGGCACCATCTGATAATTGTAAGGCACCACCGAAGACCGGTGAAGACTTAGAAATGGTGCGGAACCATGAATCAGATCAAACTGATAGGCACGGAGCAGAAGACGCTGAGAAGTTAGATCACCTGGGAGTTCTGCACTAATTGGCTCGAACCTTTCTTCGTTGATATTCTCTATGTCGGCTAAAAATGTCCTTTTATCATCTGAGTCACCGGTAATCGGTGTGGCAACCATTTCAATGCCATCAAATTCATCAACCCGCCAAAGTCGGTTGCGCATATTGATGATGATTCCGGGTTTTAAATTATGATTGGTCATTTGTTATGTGAAAGTATTTGTCAGTAAAATTAAACCAAAATATACAATGGCAAAGGCATTTGCACTCAAAATTTTTCGAAATACCTTACATTGACAAAACTATCCGTTTGACAAAGTCGGTCCAAGTGATAATAAGATTATTGATTCCAATGTCCGTAACATTGAAGTATCCTGTTGTATGATTATTAAAACCAGTCGTTCCGCTTCAACAGAATTTCCTCAAGTTCAGAAGTAATTTTTTCTTCAGCTTCTGAAATGCTTGCATTGAATTTTTCCATGAGAAAATCAACCACCTTTTAACTCCAGTGTCGAGGTTGATTGTAAAAACCTTTCGATCTGGGTCATTTATCCCTTTAGAGCTATTAACCAAAATAAATTTCATCTGTCCCTGCTTACCGAAAGCAGCCATAGCCATGTACCAATCAATCCCGACCCGGCAAAACCCAATACATTCACCCAGATTGGCAATGACCATCCTGAAATTAACACTGATGTTCCCGTAATTATCCGCAACAAGTGCAGAATAGTAACGATGCCGAAAATGGTTCCGGCCACACGCAATCCAAGAATCTTTGAGTTTATTGACATGATCCGATGAAATATTTTTCCAAATGTACGGCAGATAAACCAAGAAAATCAAGAGGGTTTTACGAACCCATGAGATCTTCTTTGAGTTAAATAACTATTCGATGTTTATCCTTTAACCTGTTTTGAATCGCACTTGGCTGCCGGCCGAATAAATCAGATAATTTGAACGGATCAGAAATTTCCTTGACAACTTTAATAAGTAATTCCTCTTCTTTAACAGACCAAAACTCATAGGCCCTTGGATATTTTTTCCGTGTTTCCTGTTCTATCCTCGTCAAACCAATCGGGTCCCTTTTCGCCAATTTTTGAATTTCCTGCTTAATCTCATCCCTATTGAGTGTCTGAGGACGATCTATCTGGCTCATCGGTATAAGATTTCCATGCGCGACTGTTTTATTTTTTGCACTCTCAAAATACCAGTTTGTT
>Ga0247842_10004292_pt1 | contig 18048 bp, 17 predicted proteins | sample LaCruzMarch2015__3_FD_192411 | JGI IMG/M metagenome (GOLD analysis project Ga0247842, IMG submission 192411) | Freshwater microbial communities from meromictic Lake La Cruz, Castile-La Mancha, Spain - LaCruzMarch2015_19m | ecosystem: Environmental > Aquatic > Freshwater > Lake | place: Spain...
CGACATACCGAGGAGCCACAGGATGTGGCCGAGCAGTGCTCCGCCGACGCCGGCGATGACGGCCGATCTCACCGGATCCGCATCAGAAATTGATCATGTGGCCGGCAAGGCCGTGGAAGCACTCCTGCAGAGCCTCCGACAGCGTCGGGTGGGTGTGAACGTTTCGGGCGAGTTCGTCGACGGTCAGATCCCACTTCTGCGCCAGCGTCAACTCGGGTAGCAATTCCGAGACGTCCGGTCCGATCAAATGCGCACCGAGCAGTTCGCCGTACTTGGCGTCGGCGATCACCTTCACAAAGCCGACCGGGTCGGCCAGCCCGTGCGCCTTTCCGTTGGCGCTGAACGGGAACTTCGCGACTTTGACGTCGTGGCCCTCGTCGCGGGCCTGTTGTTCGGTGAGTCCGAAACTGGCGACCTGCGGCTGGCAGAACGTGGCCCGGGGCATCATCCGGTAGTCGCCCAACGTCATCGTCTCGGCCCCGCCGATCGTCTCCGCGGCCACCACGGCCATCGCCTCGGCGACGTGAGCGAGTTGCAACTTAGAGGTGACGTCGCCGATGGCGTAGATGTGCGCCACGTTGGTGCGCATGTAGTCGTCGATCGCGATGGCGCCCCGGTCAGTGAGTGCGACGCCGGTCGTCTCCAGTCCGAAACCCTCCACGTTGGGCGCAAAGCCGATGGCCTGCATCACTTTATCGGCCTTCAACTCCTCGGTCACCCCGTCCTTACTCACCGCGACGGTGACGACGGTCCCGTCGTCGGTGATCGACTCAACCTTGGTTCCGGTGCGGATCTTCACACCGAGTTTCTTGTACTGCTTCTCGATCTCCTTGGAAACCTCGGCGTCCTCATTGGGCAGGGCGCGCGGCAGGAATTCGACGATCGTGACGTCGACGCCGTAGTTGGTCAAGACATAGGCGAACTCCATCCCGATCGCGCCGGCGCCGGCGATGATGATGGAACCGGGCAGTTCCCGGGTCAGGATCTGCTCCTCGTAGGTCACCACGTTCGCCGACAGTGCGGTGCCGGGAATAAGCCGGGTGCTGCTGCCGGTCGCGATGATCGCGTGGGTGAAGGTCAGCGTCTCGGTTCCGCCTGCGTTGAGTTCCACCGCAATGGTGTTGGCATCGGTGAAGCGTCCGTAACCGTGCACCTCGGTGATCTTGTTCTTCTTCATCAGGAAATGCACGCCGGCGACGCGGCCGTCGGCCACTGTGCGGCTGCGGTCGAACGCCGCGCCGAAGTCGAAACTCACCTGGCCGCTGATGCCGAAGGTCGCGGACTCCTTGGCAAAGAGATGCGCGAGTTCGGCATTGCGCAGCAGCGCCTTGGACGGGATGCAGCCGACGTTGAGGCACACCCCACCCCAGTACTGAGGCTCGATGATTGCGGTGGTCAGGCCGAGTTGGGAGGCACGGATGGCCGCGACGTAACCGCCGGGGCCGGCGCCGAGGACGACGACGTCATAGTGAGTCACTGCCTCAGCCTATTACCGGGCCTATCACCGGGCGGGCAATCCATTCGAAGTAATAGGCGCCGTGGAGTACGGCGGCGGCGGCAGTCGACGCGAGTGGGGCCGCCATCACGGCGACGGCCAACGCCGTCACCCGCGGACGGTTGGGCACCAGGGAGAGGAGCACACTCGCTGCCATACAGACAGCCAGGTACCCGAGGATGCCGAGCACCGGCAGTGTTTTTTCCCCGGCGGTGTACCACCAGTGGTAGAACCCCAACCCGGCAGCGGCGGCCACCACCCACACTCCGGCCAGGATGAGGGCGAACCGCCAGCGCGCCACGAACTCGTTGGTTCCCGGCACCAGAACCGGACGCGCCACCGGAGTCGCATTCAGCGTTGGAATGGGATCGGGGGTGACCGCGCGCAGAAACGCATCCGTGTCGTCGCGTTCCAGCGCGCTGAAGGCCTGCGGCGCGGGCGAATCCGGTTCGTCGAAAGCGATATCGAGAACGGGTTCGGACCCGGAGTCATCGGCCCGGAAGGGATCGGCCTCGTTGGTATCGGTCTCGTAGGCGGCATGGTTCAGCGGACCCGGATGCGGTCCGGTGTCGAAGATCGGTGCCGGGTGCGGTTCGGTGGTGGGGGCCGCGGTTGTCTGGGAGCCGGTGGTGAACATCGGCTCCAGGTCAGAACCGGTGACCGGGGCGGACGTGGTGTCAGTCACCGGAGGCCACCTGGATCAGCAGCAGCACCGATAGCCAACCGGGGGCCATCGCCAAGATGAAGGCGCCCAGTGCGGTGACCCAGCGACGGCCGGAGGCCAGCACCAGGAGTAATCCGACCAGGCTTGGTATCCCGACAACCAGCGCCACCACCAGATCAGGGCGAAGGTTGTCATCAACCATCAGCTTGGCCACCACGGCAGCCCCCTGGCCGGCGACGCAGCCCAGCAGCAACGCACTTGTGAGCAGCCATGCCCGAGGCAGGGGAATCACACCGAAAACGATACGGGGCTGCTACTGGTCTAGGGCGCAGCGACGTCGGCGTGCCGGGGAGGTATTTCGCGGACCTGCGGGCGGGCCCCGCGCTCGTAGTCCGCACCGGTCAGCGGCGGATCGGCGAGCAGCAACTCCACCTCCGCGGCAGTGAACGCCCGACCCCGACTCAGGAAGCGCACCCCCTCGGGCGTCTCGAGGCTGAACCCACCACCACGGCCCGGAACCACGTCAATCACCAGTTGGGTGTGTTTCCAGGTGTCGAATTGCGGCCCGGATATCCACACCGGGGCTTCTTGCACAATGCCGAGCAACACATCACGATCACCGACGATGAACTCGCCCTCGGGGTAGCACATCGGCGAAGATCCGTCGCAGCAGCCGCCGGATTGATGAAACATGACCGGCCCGTGCCGCACCTGGAGTCGGCGCAGCAGGTCGGCAGCAGCGGCGGTGATCAATAACCGCGGTGGCGCAGTGGGCATGGGCAACCAACGACTCCTGGCCGTGCGAACGTGGAGGTTCACAGTACCGTGTCGGTCGTGAGGTTGATAAAGATTGTCGACGACCCGCATCTTTGGCTGGAGGATATCGACGGCGACGACGTGCTCTCCTGGGTTCGCGCGCGAAACGAAACCACCGTCGCGCAATTGGGCGACGCACGCTTCGAGCTGATGCGAGCGGAGGCATTGGAGGTGCTCGACACCGACGCACGCATCCCCTACGTGCGGCGCCGAGGCAAGTTCCTCTACAACTTCTGGCGCGACGCAACCAACCCCCGAGGGCTATGGCGCCGGACGACCCTGGACAGCTACCGCAGCGCGACTGGCGGGTGGGACGTCATCATCGATCTCGACGAGTTGGCTCGCAGCGACGAGGAGAACTGGGTGTGGGCCGGGGCAGACGTCATCGAACCCGACCACACCCGCGCACTGATTTCCCTCTCGCGCGGAGGCTCCGATGCGACGGTAGTTCGCGAATTCGATATGGGGACAAGAGATTTTGTGGTCGACGGGTTCGAACTCCCGGAGGCGAAGTCCCGGATGTCATGGGAGGACCACGACACCGTACTGGTGGGCACCGATTTCGGACCGGGATCGCTAACCAACTCCGGCTATCCGCGGGTGCTCAAGCGCTGGCGACGCGGGCAGGCACTGGCCGAGGCTACGACGCTTTTCACCGGATCGCCCACCGACGTACTCGTCTCCGCCGGGGTGGACCGGACCCCCGGCTATGAGCGAACCTTGGTCTTCCGGGCCATCGACTTCTTCAACGACGAGGTTTACCAACTGCGCGCCGGTGAGTTGATTCGGATCGACGCGCCGACCGACGCCAGCCTGTCGGTGCACCGGGAGTGGCTGCTGATCGAGTTGCGCTCCGACTACTACAGGGGTTCCGGCACCTATCCGGCAGGCTCCCTACTCGCGGCTGACTATGAGCGCTTCCTGGACGGCACCGCCGACGTGAGTGTGGTGTTCTCCCCGGACGAGCACACCTGTCTACATCAGTACGCATGGACACGCGACCGGTTGGTGATGGTCACCCTGGCCGACGTGGCCAGCAAAACCGAGATCGTCACACCCGGGACGTGGCACCGCGAAGCGGTACAGGGAGTCGCCGATGCCGAGACCTTCGCCAGCACGGTGATCGTCGCCGCCGACCCCACCGGCGACGAGATCTTTCTGGACTCCAGTGGATTCCTGACTCCCTCCCGCCTGCTACACGGTCGTGCGGGCGACGAATTGACCGAGATCAAGCGGGCACCCGCGTTCTTCGACTCGGCCGAGATGACCGTCTCCCAGCACTTCGCGACATCCGTCGATGGCACTCAGGTGCCCTATTTCGTTGTGGGGCAGTCTGATTCACAATCTGAGGGCCCGACCCTGCTGGGGGGATACGGAGGGTTCGAGGTGTCCCGCACGCCGGGGTATGACGGGCTGCTGGGCCGACTGTGGCTCGCCCGCGGTGGCACCTACGTGCTGGCCAATATCCGCGGCGGCGGGGAGTACGGCCCGGGCTGGCACAACCAGGCCATGCGGGAGGGTCGACACCGAGTCGCTGAGGATTTCGCCGCCGTCGCCGCCGACCTGGTGTCCCGGGGAATCACCGATGTCGCCCACCTCGGCGCGCAGGGCGGCAGCAACGGTGGCCTACTGATGGGCATCATGGCGACCAAGTACCCGGAGTTGTTCGGTGCACTGGTGTGCCAGGTACCACTCCTGGACATGAAGCGTTTCCACCTGTTGCTGGCCGGTGCCTCCTGGGTCGCGGAGTACGGCGATCCGGACAATCCAGCGGACTGGGAATTCATCGGCGAGTACTCGCCGTACCACAACATCGTCGCCGAACGGCCGTATCCTCCGATGCTGATCACCACGTCGACACGGGACGACCGCGTTCACCCGGGTCACGCGCGCAAGATGACCGCCGCACTCGAGGTAGCGGGGCAACCGGTCTGGTACTACGAGAACATTGAGGGCGGTCACGCCGGTGCCGCCGACAACGCCCAGAGCGCTTTCAAGGCGGCGTTGTGCTACTCGTTCCTGCAGCAGGTGCTCGGCCGGGGTTAGTCCGACGAGTGGGCGCGGCCGACGATCAAGGGGTCGGCCGCACCGACCACCTGATGGTCCTTGTTGTCGTAATCGAACTTACCCAGCACGTGACGCATCGCGTTGATGCGGGCGCGCTTCTTGTCGTTGCTCTTGATCACCGTCCACGGGGCTGCCTCGGTGTCAGTCCAGGTAAACATGTCTTCCTTGGCCGCGGTGTAGTCGTCCCACTTGTCCAGCGATGCCAGGTCGGTCGGTGAGAGCTTCCACTGCCGCACCGGATCAACGTGCCGGATGGCGAAGCGGGTGCGCTGCTCAGACACCGACACCGAGAACCAAAGTTTCGTCAGGCTGATGCCGTCGTTAACGAGCATCTGTTCGAAAAGCGGTGCCTGCCTGATGAACTCGGCATGCTGCTTACCGGTGCAATAGCCCATGACACGTTCAACGCCCGCGCGGTTGTACCAGGACCGGTCGAAGAGCACGATCTCCCCGGCGGCGGGCAGGTGGTTGACGTAGCGCTGGAAGTACCACTGGGTACGTTCCTTCTCGGTCGGCTTCTCCAGGGCGACCACCCGTGCGCCGCGTGGATTCAGATGCTCCATGAAACGTTTGATGGTGCCGCCCTTGCCCGCGGCATCGCGACCCTCGAAAACGATCACGTGGCGGTGGTCGTTGCGCTGCGACCACTTCTGCAGTTTCAACAGTTCGATCTGCAGGAGTCGCTTCTGCTCCTCGTACTCATCGCGAGACATCCGATGGTCGTAGGGATAGTTCTCCCGCCAGGTGTCGACGGCGGTGCCGGCCGGGTCGATCAATACCGGGTCGTCATCGTCATCGTCAAAGACGGTGTAGTTCTCGAACTGTGTGGTCACCCGGGAAAGCTAACCACCCCGGGCGACGCGGGGGTTACCAATGGATGAACGTGCGGTTTACAGGCGCAGCCGGAGCTTGCGCAGGATCGACGCCGCGACCGCCACCAGGGATGTGCCCAGCAGCAGTGCGCCCAGCGAATCGGTGATGTTGTGCAGGCCGACGGACTCTCCCGCGATACCGAGGAGAACGAAGACCACCGCGGCGGCGGCCAGCCACCGACGCACACCGACCGCCAGCACAAGCATCCCCAACACCACGACCATCAACGTGGTCTGGCTGCTCGGATACGCCGGACCCGCCCCCGGCGGCGCCCCGAACAGCCGTTGGAAACCTGCCGCGGCCCCGATCGACACCATCGGAATGACCAGGATCATCGGCAGCGCGGCCCACAGTCGTCGGTACAGCGCAGCTCCCAGTGCCGCGATCAGCACGGCGTTGGCGGTACGTGGATCGGTGAACAGCAGCAGCCACTGCGGCGGCCCTGAGAACTGCGACACCCCAGGGACCTGCGGCGTCCCTCCGTTCAGTGGGGCGGCGCCCTCCCGGACACCCAGGCCGAGAAGCACCATCAACGGCATACCGACAAAGGGCCACCCCAGCAAGGTTTTGTCGATCAGCGTGCGATCCCTCCGGCGTCGTCTACTCCCGCGACGTAACCTGCTCCTATGAGCTATGACCTCGTCATCCGCAACGGTACCGTCGTCGACGGCGTCGGCGGCGAACCATGCTGCGGCGATGTCGCGGTGTCCGGTGGCGTCATCGTCGCGGTGGGCACCGTGGAGGCGCCGGGTGCGCTCGAGATCGACGCCACCGGAATGCTCGTCACACCGGGGTTCGTCGACCTGCACACCCACTACGACGGCCAGGCGATCTGGTCGGATCGAATGAGTCCGTCGTCATCACACGGGGTGACCACCGCGGTGATGGGTAACTGCGGGGTGGGCTTCGCGCCATGCCGACCCGAGGATCACGACGTGCTGGTCGATGTGATGGCCGGGGTGGAGGACATCCCCGGCGTGGTGATGACCGACGGATTGCCGTGGGACTGGGAGACCTTCCCGGAGTACCTCGATGCGCTGGATTCCCGACGTCGCGATATCGACGTCGCGGCCTACCTACCGCACTCCCCACTGCGGGTATATGTCATGGGCAAGCGCGGAGCGGACTGCGAACCCGCGACACCCGAGGACCTGGCGCTGATGCGCAAACTCGCCGCCGAGGCCATCGACGTTGGTGCGCTGGGTGTTTCATCGTCACGGTTCGCGTTCCACAAGACCGGCAGCGGCGCGCCCATCCCGACGTACGACGCGGCCTACGACGAGATCTCGGCGATCGTTTCGGGTGTGGCAGACGGTGGCGGCGGCCTGCTGCAATTCATCCCGGATATCCCGGCGGGTGGCTACGAGCGCGTCCTGCAGCAGGTGTTCGAGGCCGCGAGCGACGCACACGTGCCCGTCACCTTCACCCTGACGACCGGCAACTCCGGCGATCCGATTTGGCCCGGTGCGGTGAACCTGATCGAGAAGTTCAACGCCGCCGGCGCGGAGATCACCGCGCAGGTTTTCGCCAGGCCGATCGGCCTGGTGATCGGCCTGGAACTGACGGCCAACCCGTTCGTGCTGTACCCGAGTTATCAACAGATCGCGGACCTGCCACTGGATCAACGGGTGGCGCAGATGCGTAAGCCAGAGGTGCGGGCGCGCATCCTGGCCGACAAGCCGGGCGACGGACACCCGTTCATGTACTTCGCCCAGGCGTGGGAGTGGATGTTCCCCCTCACCGAACCAGCGAACTACGAGCCCGAGGCCCACGAGAGCATCCTGGCTCGGGCACGGGCCCGCGGCGTCAGCCCACTGGAGGAGGCTTACGACCGGCTCCTCGACGACGACGGCCGGTCGATGATGCTAGTGGCGCTGGCCAACTTCGAAAACAATTCGCTGGACACCGTCGCCGAGTTGATCCGTCGCGACGACGTGGTCCTGGGCCTGGGTGACGGCGGCGCGCACTACGGGATGATCTGCGACGCCAGCTATCCCACGTTCGTACTGGCGCACTGGGCCCGTGACCGGGCTTCTGGTCGACTGAGCGTGGCCGAAGCGGTGCGGCTGATGACCTCGGTGCCGGCGCGGGTGGCCGGACTCGCCGACCGGGGCCGTATCGCGCCCGGCTACAAGGCCGACCTCAACGTCATCGACCACGCCCGCCTGACCTTGCACAAGCCGACGATCACCCATGATCTACCGGCCGGTGGCCGCCGCCTGGACCAGACGGCGGACGGTTACGTCGCAACGATCGTCTCCGGAGAGGTGATCGCCACCGACGGTGTGCCGACGTCGGCTCGGCCGGGACGCCTCATCCGCGGCCGGCAGCCAGCGCCGGCGGTTTAGCGTCCACCCCCGAATGTGGGCCCTGTGCACGCAACAACGAAGAAACTCGTGCATGAGGCCCACGGTCGGCATCAAATCGGGCAACCGGCCGCGCGAAGTTTGCCTCGGATGCGCTCGACGAGGATCGATGGCCGGGCCAGCATCGCAGCGCTCACGCGCACGACTGTCCAGCCAGCCGTCTCCAGCAATTCGATGCGTTCGATGTCCCACGCTCGTTGCTTGGCGTCAGTCCAATGCTGCACGCCGTCGTATTCGACAGCTACCTTCCATTCCCGCCATCCCATATCGACGCGAATGCGGAGATCGCGAAACTCGATCTGAGTTTCGGGGGGCGGAAGTCCACCACCGACAATGATCAGCCGCAGCCGGCTCTCCTGCGGAGATTCGGCACCGCTGTCGGTCAAGTCGAGGGCGGTGCGCAGGCGCGAGACACCGCGTGCACCCCGATGCCGATCGGCCAGCAGGCAAACCTCGCCGGGAGTGATGCCGGTGACACGAAGGAGAGCGTCAATAATTGGGACGGCCTGCGGTACTGGGCGATTCCGCCCGATATCGAACGCTGTCCGAGCGGGTGTCGTTGCGTTCACCCCGTCGACTTCACGCGCTTCGTCGGCTTCCAGATCCCACGAATGGACGATGATGCCAGCGGGGGCGTGGCGATCTGCTCGAATGATCTCGGCCGGATCCCCGGCATCGAGCCACTGCGTGCCCAGCACTGCCGCAGCCGAGAGGCCGCACAAGGTAGCGCCCGTGGATAGCCATGCGGCCCGCGCCCGTAACCGCGCAGTCAACTCGACGTCACGGTGCAGGTAGACGTCCCGGTAAATCGCCCTGTGATGCCGGGCAAGTCCGCGCCGGGTGAGTTCGCCGCGGTGCACCGCAGCACTGCCGAGGAAGGGTTCCATGTGGACAAGCTCGCCAGGATGTCTGACGAACGTGGGTGCTGTGCGCGGAAGTTCACGCCGATCTGTGCATAGTCCCCACACTGGGGACAACGAAAAAGCCCGACTCGCGACAGCGAGCCGGGCTTTTTCGTTGGGGGACTTAGAAGTCCATGCCGCCCATGCCACCGGTCGGGTCGCCCGCGGGTGCGGACGCCTTCTCCGGCTTGTCGGCGACAACGGCCTCCGTCGTCAGGAACAGCGCCGCGATACTCGCCGCGTTCTGCAGCGCTGAACGGGTGACCTTGACCGGGTCGGCGACGCCGGCCTTGAGCAGGTCCTCGTACTCGTTGGTGGCTGCGTTCAGGCCGGTTCCGGACGGGGAGTTACGGACCTTCTCCGCAACCACACCCGGCTCGAGGCCGGCGTTGAAGGCGATCTGCTTCAGCGGTGCCTCGAGCGCGACGCGCACGATGTTGGCACCGGTCGCCTCGTCACCGACGAGCGTCAGCTCATCGAGCGCCGGAGCGGCCTGCAGCAGAGCCACGCCGCCACCGGCGACGATGCCCTCCTCGACGGCGGCCTTGGCGTTACGCACCGCGTCCTCGATGCGGTGCTTGCGCTCCTTGAGTTCCACCTCGGTGCAGCTCCGGCCTTGATCACCGCAACACCGCCGGCCAGCTTGGCCAGGCGCTCCTGCAGCTTCTCGCGGTCGTAATCGGAATCGCTGTTCTCGATCTCGGCGCGGATCTGAGCAACCCGGCCGGCGATGGCCTCCGAGTCACCAGCACCCTCGACGATGGTGGTCTCATCCTTGGTCACGACGACCTTGCGGGCCTGGCCGAGCAGCGAGACATCGGCGGTCTCCAGAGAGAGCCCGACCTCCTCGCTGACGACCTGACCACCGGTGAGGATGGCCATGTCCTGCAGCATCGCCTTGCGACGGTCACCGAAGCCCGGCGCCTTGACGGCGACGGACTTGAAGGTGCCGCGGATCTTGTTGACGACGAGGGTGGACAACGCCTCACCCTCGACATCTTCGGCGATGATCAGCAGCGGCTTGCCCGACTGAATGACCTTCTCCAGCAGCGGAAGCAGATCCTTGACGGTCGACACCTTGGAGCTGACCAGCAGGATGTAAGGATCCTCCAGGACGGCTTCCTGACGCTCGGCATCGGTCACGAAGTACCCCGAGATGTAACCCTTGTCGAAGCGCATACCCTCGGTGAGCTCAAGCTGCAGGCCGAAGGTGTTGGACTCCTCGACGGTGATGACACCCTCGTTGCCGACCTTGTCCATGGCCTCGGCGATCAGGTCACCGATGGTCTGGTCGCCGGCGGAGATGCCGGCGGTGGCAGCGATCTGCTCCTTGGTCTCGACCTCTTTGGCCGACTTCAGCAGGGTCTCGGTGATCTTCTCGACGGCCTTCTCGATGCCGCGCTTGAGACCGAGCGGATTCGCACCGGCGGCGACGTTGCGCAGACCCTCGCGGACGAGTGCCTGAGCCAGCACCGTGGCGGTGGTGGTTCCGTCGCCGGCGACGTCGTCGGTCTTCTTGGCGACCTCCTTGACCAGCTCGGCACCGATCTTCTCGTACGGGTCCTCGAGCTCGATCTCCTTGGCGATGGACACGCCGTCGTTGGTGATCGTGGGAGCGCCCCACTTCTTCTCGAGAACGACGTTGCGGCCCTTGGGGCCCAACGTGACCTTGACCGCGTCGGCGAGGGCATTGAGGCCCCGCTCGAGGCCGCGGCGGGCCTCTTCGTCATACGCAATTATCTTGGACATTGCGAAGTGTTTCCTCCGATTAGCGGGTGACACGTTCTTGAGTCGGGCCCAGTGCCCGCGACGGACGACCGCGGCTGTGTTGGCAGCGGTCTCACCGTCCCGACCTAGCACTCACCGGTCGTGAGTGCCAACCTCATTCTTAGCACTCGCCCATGCCGAGTGCAAGATTGTTCACCCACGGTGTACCGAGCGTTCGACACGCGTCGGCATCGCAGTCCACCCGGATCAGGTTGCATTAGAGTCCGATCCGATTGGGAGGGAGGCCTGCGGGTGCGGGCAGTCGAGGCGCCCAGCACCCGGGCGTTGCGGGGCTGGCAACGGCGGGCCCTGGTGCGCTACCTATCGGCCCAACCACAGGATTTCCTCCTGGTGGCAACGCCCGGAGCAGGCAAGACAGCGTTCGCATTGAGGATCGCCGGCGAACTTCTGGCCGACGGCACGGTCGAACGGATCACCGTCGTGGTGCCCACCGAACACCTCAAATCCCAGTGGGCGGCGGCAGGTTCGGTGGCGGGGATCGCCCTGGATCCACGGTTCTCCAATTCCAACGCCGCCACTTCGGAGGACTATCACGGAGTCGTGGTCACCTACGCCCAGGTGGCCAGCCACCCGATGCGCCACCGCGTCCGCACCGAGAACCGCCGGACGCTGGTGATCTTCGACGAGATCCACCACGGCGGCGACGCCAAAAGCTGGGGCGAGGGCATCCGGGAGGCGTTCTCCGACGCCACCCGGCGACTGGGCCTGACCGGCACACCGTTCCGCAGCGACGACAGCGCCATCCCGTTCGTCACCTACTCCCCCGACGAACAGGGTCTGGCGCGCTCGACGGCCGACCACACCTACGGCTACTCCGATGCTCTGATCGACGGGGTGGTGCGGCCGGTGATCTTCCTGGCCTACTCCGGGGAGGCGCGCTGGCGCAACAACGTCGGCGAAGAGTTCGCGGCTCGTCTCGGCGAGCCGCTGAGTGCGGAGCAGACGGCGCGGGCCTGGCGCACGGCGCTGGATCCCGACGGCGAGTGGATGCCCGCGGTGATCAGTGCGGCCGACACCCGACTGAGCCAGTTGCGCGACGGCGGAATGCCGGACGCCGGCGGCATGGTGATCGCCTCCGACCAGAGCGCCGCCCGCGCCTACGCCGGGCTGCTCACGGCGATCACCGGCGAGGCACCGACGCTGGTGCTCTCCGATGACCCGGGTTCATCGGAGCGGATCAGCGAGTTCACCGCGGGCACCAGTCGGTGGCTGGTCGCGGTGCGAATGGTCTCCGAGGGTGTCGACGTGCCGCGTCTGGCGGTCGGCGTCTACGCGACCAGTGCCTCGACACCGCTGTTCTTCGCCCAGGCCGTCGGCCGGTTCGTCCGATCCCGCACCGCCGGGGAAACCGCGAGCATCTTCCTGCCGTCGGTGCCGTCGCTGCTGCAGTTGGCCAGTGAACTCGAAGCGCAGCGCAACCACGTGCTGGGCAAGCCGCACCGCGACTCGCTGGGCCTGGACGATCTGGCCGAGCGCCAGCGCACCGAACCGGCCGAAGCCGACGGATTCGAGTTTCTGGGTTCCGATGCCGAATTGGATCAAGTCATCTTCGACGGCTCGTCATTCGGAACCGCAACCCCGGCCGGCAGTGACGAGGAGGCGGACTATCTGGGCATCCCCGGCCTGCTCGACACCGCCCAGATGCGGGATCTGTTGCGCCGCAGGCAAGAAGAGCAGCTTGCGACCCGGTCGGCGTCAGGCCTGCCCGCCCCGCTGTCCACCCACCGGCAATTGCGTGAGTTGCGCCGCGAACTGAACACTCTGGTCGCAGCGATCCATCACCGCACCGGAAAATCTCACGGCTGGATCCACAGCGAGTTGCGCCGAATGTGCGGCGGCCCACCTGTTGCAGCCGCCAACACCGAGCAGCTTTCGGAGCGGATCGAGAACCTTCGCAGTTGGCGAAGTATGTGATCCACCGAGGTCGCAATCACAGCCCCAACAGCGTCGGCAGATCGGCCACCGAGTCGATCACGTGATCAGGCTGCATGGCGAATTGGTCGATGGCCCAACGATCTAAGGCGGGTTGACGGAACTTTCCGGTCCGCACCAGCACGCCGGTCATTCCGACCACCTGAGCGGGCAGCACGTCGTTATTGAGATCGTCGCCGACCATGTGCATCTCTTCGGGATCGACACCGATCCGCGCGGCCGCGGCCTCGAAGCCGACCGGGGCGGGCTTTCCCACCGCCGTCACCGACCGCCCCGACGCTTCTTCCAACCCGAGCACATACATTCCGGTGTCGACGAGCAATCCCGCATCGGTTTCCCACGCGGTGCTGCGGTGCATCGCCACCACCGGCACGCCTGCGGTCATCCACTCGTATACCCGACTCAGCGTCCGATGGTCGTACTCCGGTCCGGCCCCGCCGAGGATGACGACATCCGGTGTGGCGCCGGGGGCCAGCGAGTCGACGATGTCCACGCCGGGCATGTCGGAGGCGATGTCGCCGCTGTTGACCACGAAACAACGGGCCCCGGGGTAGTGCGCGCGGACGTGGTCGGCGGTCAGCAGTGCGGCGGTGATGATCTCCTCGGGCCGCACGTTCATTCCGGCCGCCGACAGGGCGGAGGCGATCTGCAGACGCGTCAATGTCGTGGTGTTGGTCAGGTACGACCGCGGGATCCGATGCTCGTCGAGGGTCCGCAGGGTCGCCGCGGCACCGGGTATGGGTCGCCAGGAGGTCACCAGAACTCCGTCGATGTCGAACAGCACTCCGCCGACGGCCATGTGCAGAGATTAGGCCCACCCGATGATCGCCTATGTTCTAAGGCATGACTTGGACTGAGAAAGACGTTCCCGACGAGAGTGGCCGGGTGGCGATCGTCACCGGCTCCAACACCGGCCTCGGCTATGACACGGCCCGTGTGCTCGCCGCCCGTGGCGCCCGGGTGGTGATGGCGGTCCGCGACACTGCCAAGGGCGACGCGGCGGCGGCCCGCATCCGGGCGTTGTCCCCGGGCGCGGAGGTGACGGTGCACGCCTTGGATCTGGGCTCGCTGGCGTCGGTGCGGGCCGCGGCTGCCGAACTCGCGGCCGCCCACCCGCGGATCGATCTGCTGATCAACAACGCCGGCGTGATGTACCCGCCGAAGCAGACCACCGCCGACGGCTTCGAGTTGCAGTTCGGCACCAACCATCTCGGCCATTTCGCGCTGACCGGCCTGCTGCTGAAGAACCTGCTCGGTGTAGACGGGTCCCGGGTGGTGGCGGTCGCCAGCATCGCGCACAACATCCGGGCGAAGATCGACTTCGCCGATCTGCAGTGGGAGACCCGCCGCTACGACCGGGTGGCCTCCTACGGCCAGTCCAAGCTGGCCAACCTGATGTTCACCTATGACCTCCAGCGCCGGTTGGCGGCGGCGAAAGCCAAGACCATTGCGGTGGCCGCACATCCGGGTGTGGCCGCCACCGAACTCATCCGCCACGTTCCCGGCGCCGGCCTGCCCGGTGTCAGTTGGCTTTCCGGCCGACTGTTGAACACCTCCGAACTCGGTGCGCTGCCCACCCTGCGGGCGGCCACCGATCCGGCAGTGCGCGGCGGCCAGTACTACGGCCCGGACGGCTTCCGCGAATTGCGCGGCTACCCGAAACTTGTCACCTCCAGTGCGCAGTCGCACGACACCGCTGTGCAGGAACGGCTGTGGTCGGTCTCCGAGGAACTCACCGGCGTCACCTACCCGGTCTAGCGGCGGGGGTCGGATGCGCAGCGTCGAAGAACACCAGCGTGTCGTCGCCCGGTTGATCGCGGCGAGGCCCGCGACCACCGCCGCGTTAGCCGATGCGCTGGGTCTGGTGCTCGCCGCCGACGTGGTGGCACCCCTGTCGCTGCCGGTTTTCGACAACTCGGCGATGGACGGCTACGCGATACGGTCCGAGGACGTGGCGGGGGCCAGTTCCGATAGCCCGGTGACACTGCCGGTCGCCGAGGACATTCCGGCCGGCCGCACCGATGCGCTCGCCCTGGCTCCGCAGACAGCACATCGAATCATGACCGGGGCACCGCTGCCCGCACTGGCGACGGCGGTGATTCCGGTCGAAAGCACCGACGCCGGAGTCGATACCGTCGCGATCTACGCGAGCCCGAAGCCCGGCCAGCACATCCGCCGCGCCGGCGAGGACGTCGTCGCCGGCACCACCGTTCTGCAGGCCGGCCGGGTCGTGACGCCGGCCGCTCTCGGCCTGGCGGCCGCGCTGGGGCTCGCCGAACTGCCGGTGATCGGGCGCCAGCGGGTGCTGGTGATCTCCACCGGAGCGGAGTTGGTGATGCCGGGAACGCCGCTGCGGCCGGGACAGATCTACGAGTCCAATGCAGTCATGCTGGCCGCGGCGGTACGAGACGCCGGCGCCGAGGTGGTGGAGACGATCACCTGCGACGACGATGTGGAGCGATTCCGCGCGGTACTGGACACCTACGGCGGCCGAGCCGACCTGATCATCACCACCGGCGGTGTCAGCGCCGGAGCCTACGAGGTGGTCAAGGATGCCTTCGGCGCCGACGCGCGCACCGGCGTGGAGTTCGTCAAAGTCGCGATGCAGCCCGGCATGCCGCAGGGCGCGGGGACTGTCAACGGCACCGCCATCGTGACCCTGCCCGGAAATCCGGTCAGTGCGCTGGTGTCCTTCGAGGTGTTCATCCGGCCCGCACTGCGCGCGGCGATGGGCTTGCCGCAGCCGAACCGGCCGCACCGCCGCGCAGTTCTCGCCGAGACGATCACCTCCCCGGCCGGCAAACGCCAGTTCCGCCGTGGCGTCTACGACCACGCCACCGGGACCATCCTGAGCTACGGTCCGCCCGCTTCGCACCACCTGCGCTGGCTGGCTTCGGCCAACTGCCTGGTCGACATCGCCGAGGAGGTCACCGAGGTCGGCGCCGGTGAGCAGGTCGGGCTGTGGGACCTGCACCCGTAGAATCACCGCTCGTGGCCCGACGCCCCCGCTCAGCGGACGACACCGAGACGTCCGGCCCGCACCGATTGCTGAACCTGCTGCGATCCTCGGTGCCGCGGGTGCACCCGGCCGGCCTGCCCTTCGTCTCCGCCGGACTGGTCGTGGCGGCCCTCGGTCGCCACCACCGCTGGGTGCGCCGGGCCGGCCTGACCGCGGCCGGGGCCAACGCGGCATTCTTCCGGGAACCGTCGCGCACCCCGCCCACCCGAACCGGAGTGATCGTCGCGCCCGCCGACGGCGAGGTCTGCCTGATCGGTGAATCGGCACCACCACCGGAACTCGGCGTCGGAACCGCACCGCTGATGAGGATCAGTATTTTCCTGTCCCTGCTGGACGCCCACACCCAGCGCATCCCGGTCAGCGGTGAGGTGCTCGCCGTGGAGCACCGTCCCGGCCGCTTCCATTCGGCTGACCTGCCGGTCGCCAGTGCGGACAATGAGCGCAACAGCGTGCTGATCCGCACACCGGAAGGACACCAGGTGGTGGTGGTGCAGATCGCCGGACTGATCGCCCGCCGCATCGTGTGCGATCTTCGCGTCGGCGATGCGGTGCGGATCGGCGACAGCTATGGGCTGATCCGGTATGGATCGCGGCTGGACACCTACCTGCCGGCCGGTTCGCAGGTACAGATCGAACCGGGACAGCGGACCCTGGCCGGCGAGACGGTGCTGGCCCGGCTGCCATGATGAAACCCCCTGTGCCGTCTGGCCCCCGGATCCAATCCAACCGGGGGCTGCGCATCCTGCCCAGCGCCACCACGGTGCTGGCGATCTGCGCCGGACTCACGTCGATCAAGTTCGCCCTGGACGGACGCGCACATATCGCGCTGGCCCTGATCGGCGCCGCAGCGATACTCGACGGCATCGACGGCGGCATCGCCCGCGCCCTGCACGCCCAGTCCCCGATGGGTGCCGAGATCGACTCGCTGGCTGACGCAGTGAACTTCGGCGTCGCCCCTGCCCTCGTCGTGTACATCACCCTGCTGCCGACCTCACCGGTCGGTTGGATCTTCGTCCTGCTCTACGCCGTCTGCATCGTGTTGCGACTGGCCCGGTTCAACACCTTGCTCGATGACGACACCCGCCCGGCCTACACCCGGCAGTACTTCGTGGGCATGCCCGCGCCCTGCGGTGCCGTCGGTGTGATCGGACCGCTTGCCGCGATGCTGCAGTTCGGCCACGGCTGGTGGACGTCGCCGGCGTTCCTCTGCGTGTGGTTGGCCGCGAACTCGCTACTGCTGGTGAGCCGGGTGCCCACCCTGGCGCTGAAGGCGATCTCGGTGCCCGCCAACGCGGCACCGATCCTGCTGATCCTGGTCGCCGCCGCGGCGGCTGGCCTGCTGCTGTTCCCGTACATCCTGGTGTTGCTCATCATCGCCGGCTACCTGCTGATCATCCCGTTCACGATCCGCAGCCAACGCTGGGCCGCCGCACACCCGGAAGCGTGGGACGACAAGCCCGGACAGCGGCGCGCCGCCCGCCGCGCGGCAAGGAACGCCGAGAATCCCCACCGCCGATCGACGGCCCGGTTGGGCCTACGCAAGCCAGGAGGCCGAACCGATGTCTGACGCATCCGAATTGATGACCGGCCGACCCGGGCCACCATCGAGCCTGACCCTGACCGCACGACTGAACACAGCCGCCCTCGACTCGCGACGCGGCGTTGTCCGTCTACACCCGGAAGTGATTGCTGCACTGGGCATTCGGGAATGGGATGCGGTGTCACTCACCGGATCGCGCACGACCGCCGCCGTCGCCGGCGTGGCGCCCGCCGGCACACCGACCGGCACCGCTCTTCTCGACGACGTGACACTGTCCAACGCCGGCCTACGCGAGGATGCCAGCGTGCTGGTGGCGCCGGTCACCGTCTACGGGTCGCGATCGGTGACGTTGAGCGGATCAGCCCTGGCCACCAGATCGGTGTCGTCAGCGACCTTGCGCCAGGCGCTACTGGGCAAGGTGCTGACCGTCGGGGACACCGTGTCGCTGCTACCACGCGACCTCGGTCCGGGTACGTCGAACTCCGAGGCGAGTTCGGCGTTAACCGCAGCGGTCGGGATCACCTGGACGTCGGAACTACTCACCGTGACCGGAACCGACCCCGTCGGACCCGTTTCGGTACAGCCG
>Ga0247842_10004293_pt1 | contig 18046 bp, 14 predicted proteins | sample LaCruzMarch2015__3_FD_192411 | JGI IMG/M metagenome (GOLD analysis project Ga0247842, IMG submission 192411) | Freshwater microbial communities from meromictic Lake La Cruz, Castile-La Mancha, Spain - LaCruzMarch2015_19m | ecosystem: Environmental > Aquatic > Freshwater > Lake | place: Spain...
CGGCAGTTAAATACATTGACGACTTTGAAAAAGTGATTATTTACACAGCCCTCTCCTTCACAGAATCAAAGAAACTATCCTGGTATTCTAAAAAGGGCGCTCTCTTCCTCACTTCCGAAATTATCCCCTAAGTTCATTCAGAGTCTTGAAAGACGGATATATCACAAATGCCGGAGTCCTCTGCTTTTCAGATAACACAGACAAATTTCAAAATGCTGCTATTCAACTTACAAGATTAAAGGGGTATAATGATGGCTAAGAATGAGGGAAGAAATGAGGAAATAAATACTTTATTAAATTATATAAAAGAATCTCCGGGATTAAACATCTCCAAAACTATTACGCTATGAAAACCCCGCCTAAGACAATCGAACGCCGGATACTGGCACTCAGGAAACAAAACAATATTGAATTCAGGGGGAGCAAGAAGACTGGTGGATATTATAAACTTTACATTTTATCTTTTATCGAATTAGCCCGTAGGACTTTAATTCCTGCCTGCTCCGACTGGCCGTGGATTAATAACACCCCTTGCCATGCTGTTTTTATAGTCCGTAGGACTTTAACCTCTTCCGGAATTTGCAATACTTTAGCTAACGAACGTTACTATGCGTTTAAAAGCCCCCCCCCATTTACATCTCCCCTTCCATATTGTTCCGTAATTTCGTGTAAAATAGAAAATAAATGAAAATAAAAGCTGTAACATTCGCCGCTGCTCGCAGGGTGGGAAAACAAGAACTTTCTTTACTTTTTTCTAAGAAACGGTATATATTAAATAGACTCCGCCCAGTATTACCAATACACCGCAGATCTTCTTAATCCACTTTAATGTCTTCGATTCTTCGCTCCGGTTAAGGTATTTCTGAACCTTCCCCGTAAGTGTCCCCGCTCCCACAATAACTGAACAATGCCCTATCCCGAAAGCCAACAGAAAACCGACAGCAAGAAGATAATTTGTTTGTGCGGTTTGGAAGACAATTCCAAGTACCGGCGCCATATATGCAAATGTACACGGTCCAAGAGCCAATCCGAATAAGAGGCCTAAAATTAAAGCCGCAATTAATCCCCCCTTTTGGGTCTGCTTTAATCCGGTGTTCCAGTTAATTTTAATTATATCCAGTAAATAAAGCCCTGCAATAAAAAATATTCCCGCAACAAGGTAATTGCCAACTCCCCCAATATCTCCCATTAACCTTCCTAAAGATGCGGTTATAACTCCGATCAAAGCTATTGTCACTAATATTCCTAAAGAAAATATAAGCGAGATCTTAAAAGTCCTCCCCATAGAAACCCTTCCCTGTGCACTTATATACCCGACAACAAGGGGAATGCTCGATAAATGACAGGGAGACAGGAGAATACTTAAAATACCCCACGCAAAGGAGGCTAATAATGCCGGAAAGGCGCTTCCCATCATTGCTTCATAAAGAGTTGTAAATATTGTCTCAACCATATCAATTCTTCTTATTCTGGATTTTTAAACCTTTACTCTGCAATATTTTATCAATTTCCTCTTCCGGATAAAACCCTTCATGCCTGTGGAATTCTTTTCCGCTCTCGTCCAGAAACACCTGAGTGGGTATCAGTTTGATACCGTACTTTTTAGCATACGACTTCTGATCATCCTTCCATACGTCATAGAAAATAACTTTAACCTGACTGCCGTACTTACTTTCTATTGCTTTCATCACCGGTTGCATCATTTTACAGGGTATGCAGTTTACTGATCCGAGTTCAACGAATGTCACTTTATGATTATTGCTTGACTTTTCATTGCTTTTATTTTGTGCATTGGCTGAAATGATTGCAAACACAGGGATCATTAACATGATTATTATTTTTTTCATAAGATTAACCTTCGTTTATCCATTGAATAATTTGTTCATCCTTCGGGATTATCCCGCTGCATTTCACTTTTTCATTTACGACCAATGCTGGTGTCATCATAATACCATATCCCACCATCTGAGCTATGTCATCAATTTTTGTGACCTCTGCGTCAATATTGTTTTTCTGAACCAGCTCTCTTACTTTACTTTCCAGGGTTCGGCATCTTGCACAACCGGGACCAAGTACTTTTACGGATATCATTCTTTACTCCTTTATAATTGTTTTGTCAAATTACGTTTTTAATTATTTCATCATGTTATATTTGCTTTTCACAAGATCTATAAATTATATTTTAATAAATCAGATTAAACAGATACCCCACTATAATTATACCGGTTGCAACTATTCCGACAAAAACAAAAATTAAGCGCAACTTTAGAACCTTTCTAAGGATGATCGTTTCAGGAAGAGACAGTCCAATTACTCCCATCATGAATGCCAGCACAGTTCCAAGGGATGCTCCTTTTTCAAGCAAAGCCTGAACTATCGGGATAATGCCTGCAGCATTTGAATACATGGGAACTCCTAACAGCACCGCTGCAGGAACGGACCACCATGCCGATTTGCCCATAAACGATGCCATAAAATTCTCAGGGACGTATCCGTGTATACCCGCACCGACAGCAATTCCGGCAACTATGTATATCCACACTTTGCTGACTATCTCCTTTACAGCATCCACCCCTGCTGATATTCTTTGCGATATTGTTATTTTTTCTTCACTTTGCTCGATGTGGCCGGCTTTTATCTCATATACCCAGGGCTCAACATATTTCTCCAATTTAAGCCGCCCTAAAATATATCCGGAAATAATTGCAATTAATAACCCGGTAGACATATAAAGCAATGCCGTTTCCCATCCGAATAATCCAAAGAGCAGAACCAGCGCCACTTCATTTATCATTGGTGCGGCAATCAGAAAAGAAAATGTTACTCCCAGCGGTATACCACTCTCAACAAATCCAATAAAAAGAGGAATGGCAGAGCATGAACAGAACGGGGTCACAATACCAAGCATACTTGCGAGTACATTTCCCGCAAAGAGTTTTTTACCGCCAAGTATCTTTCGGGTCCTCTCAGGTGAAAAATAACTTCTCACTATCCCAACCACAAAAACGATCAGAACAAGCAGCAGCAAAACCTTTGGCACTTCATATACAAAGAAAAATAAAGAGTCCGCAAAGTGATCACCTTTTGATAATCCCAAAACTGAATAAATTAAATAACTTGTTAATGCATCCAGGTTCCAATAAATTAAAATCCAAAAAGGCAAAAACAAGAATGGCTTTAGCACATCCTTTAATCCCCCGGAATTGGTTTTTTTCCTTTTAACCGCTGCTTCTGTCATTTGCATCTGTACTAAGCCATTTCACCTGTAGCTGTAAACAGTTTTTTCTTGAAAAACAATGCCACATTAACCAGCAAAATTAATACCGGAACCTCAACCAAAGGCCCGATAACTGCAGCAAAGGCTTCTCCGCTGTTGATTCCGAATACGGCGATTGCAACCGCAATAGCAAGTTCAAAATTATTGCTGGCTGCCGTAAACGAAAGTGTGCAGGTTTTGGGATAACCCGCACCAACCACCATCGAAATAAAAAACGATGTGAAGAACATGATCACGAAATATATAACAAGAGGTATAGCTATTCGAACTACATCCATCGGTAAATTAACAATATACTCTCCCTTAAGTGAGAACATTACTACGATTGTAAATAATAATGCAATTAAAGTTAACGGGCTTATCCTCGGAATAAATACCTGCTCGTACCACTCCTTTCCTTTTAACTTAAGGAAATAAAACCTTGTGAACATTCCGGCTAAAAAAGGAATCCCGAGATAAATGAATACACTCTTGGCAATCTGACCAATAGTTATCTCCACTGCAAAAGTCTGTAAACCCAGCCACTTCGGGAATACTGTTAAAAAGACGTATGCATAAACAGAAAAGAAAAGAACCTGAAATATTGAATTGAATGCAACTAATCCGGCTGCATATTCAGTATCCCCCTTTGCCAGATCGTTCCAGACTATTACCATTGCAATGCAACGGGCAAGGCCTATTAAAATTAATCCCGCCATATAATGGGGATAATTGTGTAAAAATATTACTGCAAGTCCAAACATTAATAGGGGCCCTATGATCCAGTTCTGAAGCAAAGAAAGTGTCAAAACTTTTACATCTCGGAAAACATCCCCTAATTCCTCATACTTTACTTTTGCCAGAGGCGGATACATCATGAGTATTAGTCCTATGGCAATCGGAATATTGGTCGTTCCTGACTGATATTGATTCCAGAAACTAACCACGGAAGGGAAAAAATATCCCGAAAATACCCCTATAAACATAGCAAGAAAAATCCACACGGTGAGATACCGGTCTAAAAATGAAAGTTTTTTTGTTAGTCCGCTCATGATAATCCCTTATAGAATTTCATAAAATCTCTTTTTATCTCGTCTCTTATTCTTCTGTATTCGGAAATAATCTCTTTCTCGCTTCCGGTGGCATCAGCGGGATCATCAAATCCAATGTGGAGAGTTTCCCCGGCTTTTCCAAAAAAGACCGGACAGGTTTTTTTAGCATTGTCGCATACGGTTATAACATAATCAAAAGAATCTTTCAGATAAACACTCACGTTCTTCGGAGAATTATTACTGATATCTATTCCAAGTTCAGACATAACCTTTATTGAGTTTCTGCTTACTCTGCTTGCCGGATTTGTCCCTGCTGAATAGACCTCCATTTCAGAATCAAATGATTTAAGAAAACCTTCCGCCATCTGACTTCGGCAACTGTTACCGGTACACAAAATCAATACTTTTTTTCTCATATTTCACCATTCTGATTATTAAATTCAAACCTTCTTACTTTCTGCCTGTTACTGTTATACTGTATATTCCTTTTAGATTTTCTTTGTATTCTTTGAAGCCTTCCGGCGAAAGATAAAGAGATAGGAAATTCTCCGGTATACTGATTTTTTTTGTCTTTTTTATTTCAACATCTGTGAATCCGGCATCACTGATTATACTCAGATAATCTGTTTGCTGCAGAGCCCCGGAAACACAACCGGCATATAATTCTGCGGATTTTTTCAGTTCTTCACTCAGCTCCCCCTCAATAACAACATCAGAAATGCAAAAATGTGCACCGGGTTTAAGTATCCTGTGGATTTCCGAAAACGCTTTGGCTTTATCAGGTACGAGATTTAATACACAATTGCTGACAACTACATCGGCAATATCATTCTCTACCGGCAAATCCTCAATATCGCCTAACTTAAACTCAATATTTCCATAACCAAGTTTTTTATTGTTTATATTTGCCTTCTCTATCATCTCCTCTGTCATATCAATCCCGATTACCCTGCCGGTTTCTCCCACGATAGACCTTGCAATAAAAACATCATTGCCGGCTCCGGAACCCAGGTCAACAACCGTGTCCCCTTTTTTAATTCCTGCAAATTCTGTGGGCAATCCGCAGCCCAGCCCTAAATCAGCGTCTGCCACATATCCGTCGACATTCTTATATTCATCCCCAATCATAGATATATTTATTAAATCCGGACTCCCACAGCAGGATGTGACCGGACCGCAACACCCTTCTCCTTTACTGCCACTGGCAATTTCAGAATATTTTTCCTTTACTATTGATTTTAAATTACTTGGTGATTCCATTTTTATTATTATCCTTTTCTTATAATTAAATCATCTGTTAATTAGAATTATCATTCGTCATAATACTCTTTTTCAATCATCTTTATCGTTATCAAACATCAGCTTTTTTTTTGATCATCTTCAGAAGATCCTTCTCAGGTATGATGCCCACAACGCACTTATTCCCTTCCCTTAAAAGTAGTCTCTTTTTTAACCTGAGTTCGTCCTCCGGAAAAATTCCTTTACTTAAATACTTTTTTAAGAACTTAAACAGCTTCTTATTGTGATCGGGAGTCGGGCTCAGTTCATAGTAGACCCACGTCCCCTTCTTGTTCACATTGAATAAGCCGGCATTCTTCATTATCGTTAATGCTTTTGATACGGCATACTGGGGAAGTTTAAGAGCATCTATCAATTCACAAACACAAAGAACTTCACCGCTCTTGACAAAAAGATTCAATATTCTTAATCTGGTCTCGTCCGCTAAGGCTCTAAAAACTGCTGCTTTTGTTTCCATTTTCTAATCTGTTTACTTATATGCAAAATTTGGCATACAAATATATGCAACTATTGGCATATTGTCAAGTAAATTTTTAATACCTCTTTAATTTGAGATTGGAGGAAATAAGTGATTGCATAAAGTATAAAAACCCGACTTATAATTGATACTGTTGGTAGCAAAAACCGAAGTGTGATTAGATCTATTCAGTTCAATTTGAGGTCGAAAGTATTTGTAAATAGTGCGAAATTCGTTTATTTTCACATTTTAGTGAGCGTCCCGAGTATCGGGAAACCACCGCCCATTATAAAAACAAAAAGCCGGCTCAAAAACCGGCTTTCATTGTAAGCGTCTCGGGTATAGGGAAACCACCGACCTCTTGCTTACAGAGTTATCCAAAGATTAGAGATCAGACAGCCTAAACTTGACATTGCTAAAGAACGTAGAATCAGGATTAGAAATGCCTCCTGATTTTACACATTATTCCTTCTACTCTATTCTCTTGTTTACGCGGAACCAATACATCTCTCAATCCTTAACACACCGGACAGACCAACCGCGTTCCCAAGAGTCAACTTGCAAACGGACATAGGTATCCTGAAAGGCTAAATGCAAAGCATAAGAAAAACTCCCAATATCCACTGTTGAACTCCAAAATGAAGTTGTGTAACCTAAATCACTGAAGTAATTATTGGTGTTGTGAAGACCCGACATCAGCGCAGAAAATCCACTTGTATTTGTACCGGCTCCACTTCCTGTTCCTTGTCCAATTTCTTTTAGGGAGTTTCCATCATTATTAACTGCTGCTTTTAAGGTTGTAAATTCAGCTAATGTCGGTATGTGCCAACCATTAGGACAAATTCCTTTCGTTCCGGGCGCTGTGCTGTATTGTGTCGCTTCGTCGCCTTTGTATAATCCTCCATAAGTACTGCAGTTTGACTGATTATTTCTGTAACAGTATTTTTCTATAATACCATTATTAGACTGAATTTGCATAGAGTCAATCATCGTTCCCACATCAAGGTTCTCTTTTAGCCAACATTGAGTTCCTACCTGTATAGTGTTGTATGTTTTTCCGGAATAATTTACTGTCGGAGTTCCTGCGCATGAAGAACCTATGCTTCCACTTTTAGTAGTAAATGACCAACTATTTGAGGGACTTGATGTTCCCAATGTATTGGCTGCACTTACCCGCCAGTAGTACGTAGTTGAGTCGCTTAACCCGCTTACCTGCTGGCTTGTATTTGTCAATCCACTTTGATTATAAACGTAACTTGAAAACGAGCTGAATTTTGACACCTGAAGAACATAGCTTGTGGCTCCATTACTTGCATTCCAGCTTAATGTCGCAGGAACCGAAACACTTACAGCTCCATTTGCCGGAGATAAAAGTGACGGTGCTAAAGGTGCACTACCTCCGCTTATTGTAGTAAATGACCATGTATTTGAAGGGTTTGATGTTCCGAAAGCATTAACTGCACTTACCCGCCAGTAGTATTTCGTATTGTTAATTAATCCAATCACAGACTGACTTGTACTTAGTAATCCACTTTGATTATAAACATAACTTGAAAAAGAACTGCTACTGGAGACTTGTAAAGTGTAATTATCTGCATCGCTGCTTGCATTCCAGATTAAAGTTACCGGCAGCGAAACATTTGCTGCCCCGTTTCCCGGAGAGGATAATGTTGGCGCAGCAGGGCTGTTTTCTCCCACTTTCTTTCCATCTGATTTAAGAATAATACCGCCAAAATCCAATTTGGTAACCGCGAGATCATTCTTTTTTAAGTTGGGAATATTTTTGAACTCAAAAAAGTTTTTCTTCGCATCCACTTTAATCTGAGTATTTGTATTATTTATGTAGAGAACAACCGGACCATTATAAACATTACTCAAATCAAAAAAACTTAAGTATTCATCCTCGGCTGATGGCAATGCATAAGTGACTTTGCCTCTGATAACTCCACCGGAATCTAACTTTGCTTCTGTTATTTCCATTTTTAGAGCTGGAATAAAAAGCCGGATTACATTTGCTCCTGCTTCCGCAATATTTGGAAAGACAGCTGAGGCAATGCTTTTAACACACTCATAATCAAGGTATGGTCTTCCTCTTGTAGAGTCATTTCCATAAATTAGCTTAATAGGAAATGGAACAGCAACCTTATCCTTGCACATCTTAACGTTTACGCCGTCATAGTTCTTGTAATATGTATATTCACTTTTATTATAGTCGGCTTCAGTCATTTTGGGATTTGGATATGGATTGCTCGAATGAATTACAGGATCGTATCTGTTTGTATAAATTGTCTGACCTGAGAAAAACTTTTCGTTGGTAAACTTTGCTAACTCTTCAAAAATATCCTCAAACTTTTCGTAAGAATTAACTTGAGATTTTAAATTTTCATTCGGTGGATTTAACTGCCATAGTTCATAAACATCAAGTTTTTTAGTGATATCTTCAACAGGATCGGGATCACCAATTACCAATGGAATTCTCGGGGGATGACTGTCATTTCTTACGTGTGGAGCACATCCCATATCAGAAATCAGATGCAATACTTGCCCCAGAGATCTATAGGCAACAGCCATTAACCATCCCCGCACTTGAGGATTTGTTTCTTTTAATGCAAGAACTATACTTTCCTTTCCAATTTTCCAGCTGTAATCATTAAGAGGGTCTGATACAACCCAGCTTTTTGCATCTTTCGATAAAAATTCCTTTAACTCCGAAAATTTCGACTCAATAAGACCCGAATTGTCTGTTAGGTATTTTTTGCCGTTATCAATTCCCAAAGGGTCATAGAAGTGGCTCAGTGATGCCGGTCCCCAAGGTACATCTTCCATCCATCCACCTTCTGAAATCCATTTCATCGGTGAATAATCCCTATCAACTTCGTCATCTTGAGTATAAAATAAATAGAAATCGCCTGTAAGCGCCGGACCCGTTAATGTTGGTTGTTCGTTGTTGTTCCAGTTGAATTCATAATTCTTAAACTTTTCTTTATTAGTGAAAGTACCGGCTGTAATTTTATCTAAAAATTTTAATACCACAACCTCATTAAGAAAAGGGTGGGTTTCGGTATGTCCATATCCCATTATTAGTCTTGCACAAATAAAATATGCCACAAAGCCAATAACTATATTTAATAATTTTTTCATTGTTTTACTCCTAAAATCTCATTAGTTTCCAGGAACCGTCTTCCTGTTTTGCCATTGCAAAAGTATAACTATTCCCATCTTTGGTATAATTATATTCAGCATATATGCCGGAGTAAACCTTCAATTCTTTTGTTTTTAACGCTTCGCCAAGTTTTATAAAGTGATTTTTATTAATTTGGGATAAATCTGAACCATATAATTCCTTTGCATTATCTGTAAGAATATTTTTAATGCTAATGGAATCTCCGCTTAGAAAAGCTGATTCAGCTAAGTCGGCTCCTTCATTGATTCTAATAATATCACCATTATCATTGGGCACAATAGGATTACCGTCATCTTTGTTGCAGGAACTGGATATGTGCATTAAAAATGCGGTTACAACTCCTAAAAAAAGATATTTTACAACGAAGAGATTTTTCAGATTCTTTATCTGGAACATAACGCCTCTATAATATTGATTAGAAATAAATTGACGAAAGAAACACAGCTTCGCAAATATTAATTTGACTTAGAAACTTAAAAAGACAAAAGAGTCGTTGCTATTTGCTTTTAGTTTAGTTTTGAATTACTTTAAGAACAAAAATACAAATTTTACTTGTTAAAAAAACAAAATAATTGTCCCTCTCTTTTCTTGTTCTTGATTTGATTTAATTTCAATCGGGTGCGAAATATGTCTCATCAATCATCATATAAGTAAGACGCCTGCACCCATTACCGGGGTGAGATTAGACCTATTCAGGTTAACTTGAAGTTGAAAGTATTCGTAAATAGTGCGGAATTCGTTTGTTCTCACATCCTAGTGCGTATCCCGTTAGAATCGGAACCCACCGACCATTATAAAAACAAAAAGCCGGCTCAAAAACCGGCTTTACGTGTGAGCGTCCCGAGTATCGGGAAACTACCGCCCATTATAAAAACAAAAAGCCGGCTCAAAAACCGGCTTTACTAGTGAGCGCGGGTGGTCTCGAACCACCGACCTCTTGCTTAAAAGGCAAATGCTCTACCACTGAGCTACGCGCCCATATCTTAAGTGTATTTAAAATTAGACTACAAAGATAACTATTTCCTCTGTTTTAGCCAAATATTTTTCTAAGATCCTCGCCTTACAAAAAAAGCCTGCCCAATTTACTGAGCAGGCTCTTGTTTAATAAGCTGTTAAACGAATTACTTAATCAGCATCATCTTCTTTGTAGCTGAGAAATCACCAACATTAATGCTATAGAAATAAACACCGCTGGTTAATTTGCTTGCATCAAAGCTTGCATTATATGCGCCGGCCTTCTGGAAAGCATTATATAATGTTTCAACTTCTTCTCCCATTACATTGAATATCTTCAATGTAACAATACCATCCTGAGGAATGTTGTAGCTGATGGTGGTGCTCGGGTTGAATGGGTTTGGATAGTTCTGATACAGTGTAAAAGCTTCTGCCATTAATTCTGGATTTTCTTCAACACTGGTTGTGAAATTACCGAAGTTATTCAACAACTCTATTGTAGTTGCTACCTGTCTTAATGTGAAAAGGTGGTTCTGTCCGAAACCGCCTTCGTTGTCCAAAGGTGAAGTTCCGCCGTTAATTGTATCACAATTAGGATAGTAAGCACTATACTTTAATTCAATTCCGCCTGAAGCTGTTCCCGTAGGGAATACAATTGCTTTTGACCAGATTTTGTCTCCTGCAACTTTGTCTCCGTTGATTCCTGCATCGTTCAAAACGGTAATGAATGGATATCCGCTTGGCTGCTGAACTGTTGTATCTGCTACAACCCAGTTTCCGCCCCAATTACCAATTGGTATTGAACCGCCTTTTACTCCTGCAAAAATTAAAGTGTTTGGATCAATAGGTAAGTTGTTGTATACGTTCCTTGCATTGGTCATGTTAACCTGGAATAATACCGTAACCGGATCTGTTAAAGGTCCGAATGATGGCGAAATTAAAGGCTGAATTGAGGGCATATTATATGAAGATCCGTCTGCCATATAGGTGAACCATCTGTCCGCGCCTGTTTCCCAGCCCGTGTTGGTGAATCTGGTCTCTGGATATGCTCTGAATTTCCACTTTGTGGAATCTCCAAGAAATCCCGAAAATGTCATCGACGTTCTGAAGATCTTCGGCTGCAATGGGTTCGTTGCTCTTAATCTTCTGTCACCGCTCACAATTGTTCCAAGTCCGTCCCAATCCAATCCTTCCACACGTATTGAATCCTGGGTAGGATCAAAATAGCCTACTCCGCTTCCATACATTGCACTCAAGTCTGCAACATAATTGATTGTGTTCGTAACCGGGGGTTTGTAAATATAAATACTGTCATTGTTATACCAGTATGTAGGAAGAGTTACGCCCGGTGCAGTTACGGTAAACGGTCTGTTTGGAGCTCCTTCCCATCCGTCTGGTGCTTTTACAAATTTGAATTCGTAATTGGCGCCCGCTGATGTTGCCGGGAAGTTCACGGTTATTGAGTAAATCGTATCAGTCCCTTTTGTTAATTTGAAGAACGTTCCCTGCCAGTCTCCACCCGGATCTCCGGCTGCCGCCTGAAAGCTTCCTCTGATTACTACTGTGTCTGTAGCAATGGCGAAGAGACCTTTCTTAACCTGTACAGACATATTCACTTTTATGTTAACTGGAATAGTCTGTGCGAATAATGTAACACCAAAAAATAACACTAATATTGCTGTTGCTATTTTTTTCATATATCACCTTTCATTTGTTTGTTTTTTTATGAGTATAAACTTTTAGTCTACTCTTTATTTATTTGTTTTTAAAAACCTACTGATACCGATATTCTGTTGATACTGTCAAAAATTCCGAACTGGCTGTAGCTGTAATCAACTTTCGCAAACACCGGACCAAAATCATACATCAAACCCACTCCGGCATTCATCCCCTCTTCGGCATCCATCTTGAACAGTGAATTATATCCCGCCCTTATGGAAACCATTCTCTTCCAGGAAATTTCACCTCCTAAATTCAGGTAGGAACTCTGGTTGTTCGGATAAATCGCATCCGTTGCCAGCATCACGTTCCAGTCTTCCATCTTAATCAGATCATAACCTAAACCCACCGTAAATATAAGTGGCAGTGTCCAGCTGTCTGTATTTAATGTACCTGTTATTTTATCGTTATTTCCTGTGTTTGCCGGGTCTATATCTATTGATTGCAACAGATCCTTCCCGTCTAATTTCATTTCAGTTCCAAAATTAGAAATATTCATGCCAATACGCAAGCCATCTAATTCGGTATGAAATAATAACCCGATATCTACTGCAAAGGCACTGGCTGACTCATTCCATATTTGCTGACGGATATACTTTAATGTTCCCCCTATTGAAAACCTGTCTGTCAGGTTCTTTGAATAAGTTACCGCAAGCGAAATATCCTGAGCTTTCCATTTTTGTCCTGTTCCGTTCGGCGATTCCGGTGTCGTAATTTCTTCTTCACCGTAATCCAGTTGATTTACCGAAACTCCCACTGCATCATTATCGCTTAGCTTAAAGGCCAGCCCGATCCAGTTGAATTTAGTCCCTACAAGCCATTCTGAATATGAAACATTGAATTCGTTCCTCTCCAAACGGCTTATACTGCTTGGGTTCCAGTATAACCCCGTCACATCATTGGCCACCGCAACAAATGCGCCTCCCATACCCGTTGCTTTAGACCCCACCGGTATCGTTAGAAAGTTCGCTGCCGTCGTCCCTACTTTTGATTGCCCAAAATTTATACCGGCCATTAAAAATATTGCTGCTATTATTATCTTTTTCATAATCTGTTCTCCGGTAAAATTATTTAATAATTGCAAGTTTACCATACTTCTTGTCGCTTATTCCTTCTGCTTCCACAACATAGAAATAAACTCCAAACGCAACGTCCAGCCCTTCTTTTGTCTTCAAATCCCAGATAATGCTGCCGTCATTCAAATCACCGTCATGCTCAAGTGTGCGTATATGGTTTCCGCTTGAAGTATAAATATGTATCTTCCCTTTCGACGGAACATTTATAAAGTTAATTATCCTCTCGCCTCTTCCGCGTATTGTTGGTGGCAGTGGCGATTCGTATATGTTGGAAACCACATAAGGATTTGGTACCGCCCTTACTTTTGTTAATGAATCCTTCGCCATCCCCGAATTATATCCCGCTGCAACCGTCGAAAAGATAAATTTATCTGATGACGAGATTGGCCTGAAAAATGATAACTGCAGTGTGTCCCCTCCCTTGGGAATATATACTCCCGTGTCTGAAAAAACCATTTCCCACGATATCTTTGTTCCGTCCTCATTTGAAAACACCAGTATATCGTCCGCAGATAATGTGTCAACCATCTTTGGTATCGGATCAAACATTGCGGGCTCAAAGAACATGAATTTTACCTGCTTTGGATTTGCCTTCTCTGTTACATCAAATGCTTTGAAATTTAACTTCTTGCTTACCGGTAACGGAATTTGAAACAATGCACTTAAATCATTCGAGGAGTCTTTATACTCATTTGAGAAAACTAAAACATAGTCTTTTGCCGGCTTTTCTCCCATTACCTTTCTCCCAACATCTGACGTGTCTATCCATTGAATCAGAATGTATTTTAAAAACCTCGTGTCAGCAGAAACTGAATTGTTTATTTTCCAGCCGCTTATACTTGGATTGGGCTTTACGCTGTCCGGATTTTGGTAGCTCCCATCTATAGAAAGCCTTATACCGTCAAAAATCTCTCCGTTAGTTGCGTATAGCTTTCTGCTCTGGTCTAACACTATATCGCCGCTTAATGAATCTTTAACAGTGTACGCGTATGCTATGTCAACACCCTTGTTTGTAGAATCGGTGAAACTTACGGTATAAGTAGTGTTCTTTACCATTGTTGGGTCCACCACTTCAAAATATGGCGTTGCTGTTGAACCTCCGCTCAGTCTGTTAAGTATCTTTCCTGATTCCGGCGGAACATACCCCAACACTGGTGCATTCGGAACTGCAACTCCCGTATTCTTATCTGTAGATATTTTCCCGGCAACATCTTTGCTGATGTATCTTGTGTTTTCGGATGGATATATATCCTTGTCTGTTCTTCCTCTGTCGTATGCAACTACTGCATAATAATATGTCCTGCCGTTTGTCACTTCTTTGTCAACATAAGAATTCACTATTCCGTTATCGCTGCCAAGATTAAATGGCGCTCCGTTTGTTAACTCATATAATCCGGGTGTGGAAATAAATAACCCTGTTATGCCGTTCTTCAAATCAAACTGCTGATATGGTTTTAAAAATACCTTCTGTCCGCTTGCATCCGAGATTAATAGCGCATCCGTAAAATCAGGATCCGTTCCCTTATATATTTTGTATCCTTCAAAATCTTTCTCTTTGGTTGTCGGGTCTATGCTGTTCTCTGCTTTGCTGTCCCAGTATAGAGTGACCTGTTTGTCTCCCGCAACAACTTTTAATGTCGGCTTATCCGGCGGTTGAGGGAAGTTGTAATTGGCATTATAAATAAGTTGTGCAATTTGCTTTGTCTTAATTACCCCCTTCAGGTCTTCACCGTATGCAAGTGCTAATGAAAATCTCTCTGTCTTTCCGGGTAACAACGGGAAATATCCGGAACCGTACATGAAGTCGCCATCCTCCCCTCTCGTTGCAACGTTGCCTACCACCGATGCCGGCACATCAAAGTATCCCGGATTTAGCCTCCTCCACATATCTTCATCATCATTCATCTTTATATCATTCGCCGGCACAAAATATTGGAAACTTGTTAATCCTAACTGATCGGATTCATCAACATCTGTCTTGTCAATATTTGGTTCTCCCGGGAATCCCGTATCCTCTAATTTTCCGGTAGACGGATTCATCTGAAATCCCGATGTCGGCAATCCGTCCCTTTCTCCTGTGTCTCCCGTATTCGGTTTTCCGTCAAGTCCCACGTCATCTGTTGTTGCCGTCCAGTCGCCGTCATTGTCAATCCCGTCATCTCTTCTTTCGTCTACCATCAGATCACTTAAACCAATGTTTCCGGCAAAATCCTTATACTGAATAGGATTAAGAGTGTCGATCAGCACTACTCCTGCCGGTGATTTTTTATATTGTCTGTAATGGATTATATAATTTTCATCAATCAATCCGTCCAGATCATTGTCAGCTCCGTCAAACGAATTCTTGTTCACGTTTCCCTGAACATCAATGTTCCCCTCATATAGTTTCGTGACATTCGGATTAAGAAAGTATTTTACTCCCATTGATGTAACTGTTACCGTATCATTCGGCATAACAAACGGGGTTCTTGCAAATGTACTTTTGTCAATCAGAATTAATTTATCATTAGGTTGGATTGTCCTGCCGTTAAAATCATTCAGCGTGAAAAATTTCGCCGATCCTGAAAAATTCTGATTGTCTCCATCGTTGTCAACTCCGTCTATTCCGTTTCCCGGTGATTCCAAAAATGCGTATGCTATATATCCAACCGCACTTTGGTTTGGCTGCCACTTTGCATTTGCGGATGGCCTGATATATCCCTTTCCTCCGTACCCTGGCTCAATATCAAATGTATAGGTGATTGATTCACGCACATCAAAGAACGATGCGTCATCATTCCACTCATCTCCTTCGGCTCCTATGTATGTTCCCACAAGTGTTCCGAAAACTGCCTGGTCATATCTTTCCGTTCCGTCATTCTTTATGTTGTATAACCAGAACAATACATTCTGGGCTAAAAAGTTTGACCACTGTAAGCCTCTTATAGCTACCTGAAGTCCGTGTCCGCGTCTCGTTATGTCCAGCGTATCAGAAAGAAAACCGTGGCGCTGATACATCTTTTCGTCCGGATTGTCATCCATCCAAAAATAACTTTCCTGGTCTGCATTTATCTGCCCTCTTCCGAAATATCCGTTCCAGTCAACCGCTGGTGTTACGTCTTTTCCGTCAACGATTATAGGGTCTCCCGAATATGTCCAGGTTGGGAAGTCCGGCCAGCTTGTAGGCCATGTCTCCGATAAATTACTCATCGCCACGCCTTTCCCCAGTTCATTTAGCGACGCATTCGCAAATCCCGGTATTGGCTCAAAACCCCAGAATGCTCCGCCCGGTGCATAATCTCCTCCCCCTGGTCTGCTTACTGGTGTAATTATTACCGAATGAATTGTGTCCTTCGCGTTTATTGTATCATTCATGTCATAATCTTTTACTGGCAAATGGATTCCTACCAATGGCGATACGTCTCCCACATAACCGTTTGCATCATACTTCCATGCTCCTCTTGGTCCCTGGTCTCCCGGTTGTGCAATTACTCCGTAATTCGAAAAGACGGTTCGCACTTGATTTCCTCTGTGTATTCCTACCTTCCTGAATGTGCTCGTGCCTCTGGTTGTTACCCTCACCTGGCTGAACGCTTCTGCCGGTATTAATAAATATATCGCTAATACTAATAATGTTAATTTTAATATCTTCATTTTACAAAACCTGTTCAGTTATTTTTAGAAAAATAATGTCGCGCCAACTTCAATTCGTCGCGGTTCTGAATACATCGTCGGATTTCTGTAGTATTCATCAACAGTATTTAAATTATAATTTTGGAGCACTTGGTCAACACTTCGCTGCCTGAATAAATATTCTGCTAATGTGAAGTCTGCCGTACCGGAATCATTATATACTCCGTTCTCGCTTCGAATGTCCAGCAAATTAAACACTCTTGCAAAAAAGCTTATTTTGTACGATCCGAATGTTAAATCCTTATATGCACGCAAATCAATAGTATATGTCGTTGGTTTTAATTCGCTGTTTGTAAGTAGTGCGGATAAGTTAAGCGATTGTGATGGCGTATATGGGAATCCGCTTCCGTATTGACCGATTAAACTGAATCCCCAGTTGTCTGGTGACGAATAACTAAACGTAGCATTAAACGTATGCGTCTGGTCTTGATCCAGTTTTATCAGCTGTATCTCCGGTTGCTGTCCGCTTGCCACTTGATTTCTTGTCGCTGCCGGATCTGATGCGTTTCCTTTTGCACTCTGCAGTGTGTAATCTATTGTTGCGCTCCAGTTATCTGAAAATCTCTTTGTTACTGAAAGAACAATTCCTTTTACAAACCCAAAGTCACTGTTTACAAATTGGCTGTATCTTCCGGCACCACCGAAAATTCTGATTTCATCTGCCCTCGTTCCGGCTAAGTTTCTGATGTCTCTGAAATATCCGGTTAAATCTACCGTAATATCATCTGTTATTGCCTGCTGAACTCCTACCTCACCGCTTATTGTCTCCTGTGGTTTAAGATCCGGATTCCCGGCTATACCCAGATTTTCTGTCCCTTGTCCAAACTTGTATTCCGGGTTCGTGTATAATAAGTCAAAATTCGGTATCTGGAAAAAGTGTCCGTATGAGAAGTGTATTACGCCTCTGTCGGTAATCGGAAATGCAATCCCCAGTCTCGGGCTTACCTGGTACTTTGCTGTTGCATCCTTATACCAGATCGATTGTCGCTCTGCTAATGTCTTTGCAATATTCCATGGCTTTCTTGGTCTGTAAATATCCGGGTCATCTTTCATTGAATCTGCTAAAATCTTTCCGTCCGGATAAAAATAATCAAACCTCACCCCAATGTTGATTATCATTTCGTTTAACTCAATTTTATCCTGTAAATAAGATGAAAACTCTAAGGGCGTTCTCTGATACAAATCAATTCTTAAATTCTCATTGGGATTGTTAGGATCCGGCTTGTACATCTTTGCCCATGGCACTCCTGTAGAGCGTGTTGCACAACTCGGGGAGAAATAGAGGGGGATTATTTTTTTTGGCATAAGAATAGCTAATAAAACAGTAATCAAAAGTCAAAGAATAAAAGAAGAAGAAATAGATGTTAGGACAAAAAG
>Ga0247842_10004294_pt1 | contig 18043 bp, 18 predicted proteins | sample LaCruzMarch2015__3_FD_192411 | JGI IMG/M metagenome (GOLD analysis project Ga0247842, IMG submission 192411) | Freshwater microbial communities from meromictic Lake La Cruz, Castile-La Mancha, Spain - LaCruzMarch2015_19m | ecosystem: Environmental > Aquatic > Freshwater > Lake | place: Spain...
TCCAGTGCATCCAGACACGCTTCACAGAGGACGGACTCAACTTCATATCCTCCGCGATTCTTTTGGTGCTCTCGCCTCTCTTTTTGGCCCGAATGATATATCTGATCTTCCTATCTGTTAGCTTTACGACTTTATTCTTCTTTCCCATGCCACATTGATGGGTATATAAAGTCAAAGGTTTCGGGACTACACAATCCGCAAAGACAAGCATAAAATGTATAAGCAATGAGGGGGGTGAGTTTCACATGGCCGCTGTTCAAACCTTGCAAGAGTTTCGAGAGTTACTTCAAGCTGGGTTTGAAAACAACGAAAAAACGTTGGAGCAATTTGATAAAATCGACTCGGCTCAACTAAAGGCATATTTAATCGAGAGCAATTTGGACCTAAAGGCGGCTGGGGCACCCGTCGGCAACTGGCAAAGATTGGAAGATACAGATTGGTACGTGTCCAAGGGGGGCGGACATTTTAATTCGCTTTTCCTTGATAAAAGCAGGAGTAGGGTCTGGGTTATATACAGTTTGATTGATGCGGATACGACAAAATCACTCATTAATAATTGGATCAAGAAGAAAAACGGACTCGATAAGGTTTGGTTATCACGTCCTCAATTATTACATCTAGCAAATATCGGGGAAGGTTGGGTAGAACGCGGCCTAGGAATTAAATTCGCAGATGGATTAGCAACTGATGAGGACTCCGCGGGCAATGTAAGCGTAAAAGCGTGGCATGGCGCAAACTCAAAAACCCAAGACATATATGACATAGCAGATCACGCTAAGAAACGGTTTGCTATATCAAGTGTCCGATGGCAAAAAAGGACAAACCGGGCCGTAAGTATAACCACAGAGTGGTATAGCGACGGTAGAGTTACCATCAACCGCGCAATGGATGTAGATGAGGTCTTAATTTGGATTTCTGAAATGGCAAACAGATATGAAGATTCCTTACATGAAGCTACCATTCTCCGAAATTCGACAATGGCTCCATTTGAACTTAATTTCACGCAAGAAATAGATCTTGAATCCTTTTCAAACACCGTCTCCAAAGGGAAAGGAGATATGAACCTATGGTTGGTAGAAACGGAACATGAAACAGATTTTCGTAGATTTAAGGGGGTTGACTTGCACACCTGGGATCGTATCTTGCTTGATGTTGGCTTGGACTATGCTTATCTAACAATACCCGGTGAAGGTTGCGTAAACTCAGCACCTAGATTGGCGGTCGTTCAAGGTGAAGATAATGCGGGAGTGACATCGATCTACCACGATGGGACGGAGGTGTTTGTTTAATTGGATGATAGGATAACCCTGTGGAGGAATACTTTACATCTATTCTATGAAAGCAAAAAACCTCCCTACATAGGGCCTTTCAAACAGGCAGGGTTATCTAAGATTGTCATAGACAGTCCGTTCATCACAACTGATAGCAAAGAAATGCACCCAGATATTGTAAGCAGCGGAGGAGATGGGTGGATCGTCCTAGAAATCACAACTAAACCCTCATCTAAAGAGTGTCAATTAAATTTCTATACACAAATAAATCCAAGAAATCTTGGCACATATGGGTTACGCCAACATACGAAAGAGCCTGATGTAATATGTGCCAGATTAGAACCTGCCACAGACGGGCCATTCTGCCAACTGATTTTAAGGGATCGATTGCAATTCAACAATGAGGCTTGCATCAAAAACAATTCACTCAGGAAAGCCCTCAATGAGGCAAACGATAGGTTAGATTTGCATAAATTGCCAAACATATCAATCGTTATAGTTCCAGAGATGGCGGGCAAAAGTAAAGAACTCCGTCGAGGGATATTTGATATCGTTATGCAACTATTTGCTAAGGACTGCGAAGGTAAAACGGTCGAGCAAATCGTTAAGGAAGGTTTAGACAAAATAAATACTTGCATTTCTCCCAGAGATAGAAGTAGCCTGGAATCAAGTGTAAAAACTCAGATGGATGTATTGGTTAGAGATCATTTATCTGAGTATCTCATGTTTGATGAGACTACAAGATGCTACAAAGTCAAAGAACATGCCGATCTACATGCAAATACTAAAGGTTCCATCGTTCGAGAACTAAAGAAATGGGCGGGAGGAGATAGAAGTCTCGAAGAGTTCTCTGAAGAAGATCCCGCTTAGCTGCAAATAAAATTTATAAAGATGCTCTTTAGTTAGATAGCACAAAGTATGGCTTTTTATGTAATATGTATCACTCATCACCCTAATTGCACCACCATAAACGAACACCGCTAGATGCAACAGAACCGGTTCCTAGTACAACGAGGCCGAAATAAACCAATGTTTTGACTTCGCGGCTTCGCGCCTTCGCGTGAAACCGGACCCGGTTGAATCTCACGCGAAGCCTTGATTGGCGCAAAGAACGATCATCCGTCCACAAAGGCACATTATCCTCTCACAATCATGGCTTTAATTAGGCCCGGCTGTACTAGCTGTTTCGAGCTGGTAATAGAATAATCGAGTCCCCTGTGAGTCCTCCCTCGCGCTCTGTGTCTACGGTGGTGGTAGTATCGTCCGCCATTGGTTATTACCAGCGGCTAACGACGTTTCCACCATAGTAACTGGAAAATGGCGATGAACCATTTAGTCTCATGCCACCAGAGCCGCTAATTGGTGCAACTCCAGACCCAGGCCGCCATAGCTGAATTTCAGGTCGAGGAGCCCATTATGCACTAATAATAATATCAGTATTAATATAAACTCGAATAGGATAAGCAGAGCTATGAGGATGATGCCCAGGCCAGGCGTCTGAAATGCCTCGATGACAAAGTCCCACAGAGTCCTTCCTACTACCATACTGCCCCCAGCAGAGCGCACCGGAAGGGATTTTTTGCCAGGTAATTAAAGGAGAGGAATGGGTGCGGAGCGAAAGTAATCAGAGGAAAAGATATTTTTAGAGATCGGTATAAAACAGCACACAATGGGCGACTTCGAGTGGGCGCTGGTGAGCGCCCTCAACTCATTCTTCGAGAAGGATGGCATCGCCGCCATAGCCTACCGGCTCAAGCAATCGCGCTTCTCCGGCCAGTTTATGGACATCCTGGTGGACTCCAAAATTCCCGAGTACTATCTGGCCATCGAATGCAAGAGCCTGGATGCACGCAAGACTAAATCGCTCTACTTTAAGCAGCACTTCAGCCTGGCCGCCGGAGCCCATCAGATGACGCGTGAGACGGATTTCATCACCCGCTCGGGAAGACAGGGCATATTGGCGGTGGAGCTGCGCTACGGTGCAGGAAAAGCGCGGAGCGCGCACCTGGTTCCCTGGGGGCAGATCTTCCAGAGATACAACGCCGGAGAGACGGGCCTCTCCCTGCGGGATATCGAGATCAACCCCCCACTGGAGAGAAAGGGCGGAGCTTACCGCATCTCCCGGCTGGACATCGTGCGCATCTCCGGATACTTCGATCTGGCGGGCGTTGGCGATGGCCAGGAGGAGGATCCGGCTATTGAGGAGTAGAGTATGAAGAAAATAGTAATAGTTGCGACAAAAGCGGTCCCACTTAATTTAACTCCAGCAAAGTTCACTTGCATTAACCTTTTATGCCAGCATGCATTTCTTTGCAGCCATGAAGCTTCCGGGCACGGCGACGCAAGAGGAGAACATCTCCATCGCCATGGGAAAGCTGGACATAAAGCTGGCCCAGGTCTTCCTGGACATCGGCTGCGGCTCGGGGGCCGTCTCCCTGGCCGCCTCTCGCTACACCGATAAAATTTTCGGCATCGACCGGCGAGAGGAAGCGGTGCAGATGTGCAGAACCCGAGTTAAGGGGGAGTTTTTCCTGGGCGAGGCTGCCACCGTTCTGCCCGGCCTGCCCGAGGTGGACCGATGCTTTATCGGCGGCACACGCGGCATCGACGAGTTTCTGCCTTTGCTTTTAGAGAAGGCAGCCCCAGGCTGCATAATTGTGGCCGACCTGGCCCGCCTGGGCATAGCCGCCCGCGTGGCAGAGATGATGAAAGAGGCAGGGATATTTCAGGAGCTTATCCAGATTCATATCGCAAGGGGCTACGATTTAGGGGGAGACATCGCCCTAAAACCCGTTAACCCCATCTTCATGGTGATTGGTAAATGTTGATCGGCATCAGCCTTGGCCCGGGCGACCCACAGCTTCTGACATTTAAGGCAGCAGCAGCCCTGAAGAACTGCACAAAGGTCTTTGTGCCGGGAGAGATGGCAGCAGAGCTGGCCCTGCCATACTGCCGGCCCCAGATTTTGCAATTTCCCATGATTGAGGATAAAGAGGAGCTGGAGAGAATCTGGCGCCAGAATGCCGACACCGTGGCTGCGGCTGCAGCCGCGGGCTGCGCCGGCTTTGCTTGCATTGGGGATGTCAATACCTTCTCCACCTTCAGCCACCTGGAGAGGGTGATCCGGCAGCATCATCCCCAGATTGAGATAGAGACCATTCCCGGCGTGGGGGTGGTGCCCACCCTGGCCTCGCGCTTTGCCGCCCCACTGGAAGGATCCTTTGAGGTCTCGGATGGCTCGCCTGTGCAAATGGTCATCAGGATAAAGGCCACCCGGCCAAAGAAGCTGGCCGAGGAACTACGCCTCCGGGGCTTTGATGAGTTTGTGCTGGGAACCATGCTCTGCACCCCCCAGGAGAAAATCATCCGAGATGAGATGCCGGAGAAAAGCGACTACTTTTCCGTTCTCCTGGCCCGGAGGCGGAGATGAAGCTTTACTTTGTGGGGGCCGGCCCGGGAGATCCGGATCTCATCACCGTCAAGGGCAAAAGATTGCTCGCGGAGGCGGACCTGGTGGTTTATGCCGGCTCTCTGGTCAATCCCGCTCTCCTGCAAGGTCTGAAAGCAGAGACGATGGACAGCAACGGCGTCTCACTGGAGGCGACTACGGCCCGGATCATCGCTGCCCTGCAAGAGGGCAAGAAGGTAGTGCGGCTGCACAGCGGCGACCCTTCGCTTTACGGCGCTATACTGGAGCAGATGAAGCCGCTGGAAGAGGCGGGTGTGGAAGTGGAGGTCGTGCCCGGCGTCTCCTCCCTCTTTGCCTCGGCTGCGGCATTGAAAACCCAGCTCACCCTGAAAGGGGTCTCAGAGTCATTAATTGTGACAAGGCCCGCCGGCACCACCATGAAGAAGGACGAGATGGCCGCTTTGAGCCGGCATAATACTACTATGGCCATATTCCTTGGCATAGATAAGATCCGGGACATTATCGATAACCTGGACCGGCCAGGCGACACACCTGTCGCTGTGGTCTATCATGCCTCCTGGCCGGATGAGAAGGTGCTGCAGGGAACGCTGGATGATATCGCCGAGAAGGTAGAGGCGGCGGGCATTAGCAAGAGCGCCCTTATCCTGGTGGGCGGCGTGGTGACAAGAACCGGATTTCGGAGGTCTCACCTATACAGAGATCGGTAGCCATCCTGGTCTTTCCCAGAGACATTGAGAAAGCAGATAAGATAGCCCAGACTTTGCGGGATAGCTACTCAGCCACCATCATACTTTACGAAAAAGAGAAATTGGAGATGATGCTGGAGAGATATGAGCTGGTGGTGGCAGTCATGGCGGTGGGAATCGTTGTTCGAATGCTTTGCCGCCACCTTGTTGATAAGTGGACGGACCGGCCTGTGGTGGCCGTCGATTCCTCTCTCTCCTGCGCCGTGCCGGTTGTGGGAGGCCATCACGGAGCCAATGAGCTGGCCCGCTTCCTTGCCGCCGGGCTGGGCCTTTTTGCGGCCATTACCACCGCCACCGACGCCTGCGGCCGGCCCTGCCTGGAAGAGGTGGCAGCCCGGCTCGGTGCCACCATTATTAACAAAAAGTCCTCCAAAGCCGTCAACCTGGCCTTTCTCAAAGAGGACGTTCCCGTTTTGAGGCTGAAGGGGCCCAAGATAGTAATAGTGGATGAGGATGTGGCCGTCTTGAAAACGAGGGGCCTGGTTGTGGGCATCGGCGCTCGGAAGGGCGTCTCTGCTTCGGAGGTGCTGCAGGCCATTGATGAAGCACTAAAAGAGACGGGCAGAAGGCGCGAGGAGATCGCCATCCTGGCCACCGCCTGGCTGAAGAGCGAGGAAGAGGGCATGCTGCAAGCAGCCGGCATTTTGGGGAAAGAGATGATTTGCCTCTCCCAGGAAGCCCTCAATTCCCAGGCACCCAGCACTGCCTCCCGGGCCCGTGACCTGGGACTTAACGGTGTGGCCGAGCCGGCCGTCCTGGCCCTGGCCACAAAGCTCATTTTTCCCAAGAAAGCCTACGGGAGGGTAACAGTTGCCATCGGTGAGTAAGCCAACCGAAAGGATGGCTGCAAAGGCAGGCCAGTCCAGGCACAAACTCTCCATCGTCGGCATCGGCCCCGGCTCGCGAGAGCTACGCACCGCCGCCGCCACAAAGGCCATCCTCTCGGCTGACTTCGTGGTCGGCTACAAACCTTATCTGGAGCTGATCAGCGATCTCTTGCTGGGAAAGCAGGTCTTCTCCAGCAGCATGGGAAAGGAGGTGGATAGGGTCGCAGCAGCAGTCGATCTTCTGGAAAAGGGGTCGGTTGCCCTGGTGAGCAGCGGGGACCCCAATGTCTACGGCATGGCCGGTCTCGGCCTGGAGCTTTCCCGGCGGCCCTCTGCAGTCGAGATTGTGCCCGGAGTCACCTCTTTTACCGCCGCCTCCTGCCACGCTGGTCTCGCCTTCCGGGAGTGCGTGGCCGTGATCAGCCTCAGCGATCTGCTCACACCCTGGCCGCAAATTGAGGGCCGCCTGCGCCTGGCCGCCGAGACACAGATGCCTGTAGCTCTCTACAACCCCAAAAGCAAGAGGCGAGACTGGCAGCTCCTCTGTGCTTTGGAAATTTGCGGGTCCAGAGATGTCCTGGTGGCAAAAAACGTCGGTCGCGATGCAGAAGAGATTTTTTACACCAGCTCGCAAAAGCTGATAGAGGAGGAGAGCCTGCGAGAGAGGATCAACATGACCTCTCTGGTCATCATCCTGGGCCGGGGCACCGTCCGAGGAAAGGCAGCCCCGGAGGCAGCCATAAACCTGGTGGGCATAGGTCCGGGCGATCCCAAAAATTTAACGCAGGAAGCTCTGAGCATCTTACAAGCCTCGCAGAAGATCTACGGGGCTCAGAGATACCTGCAATTGATTGGGGAACTCACTTCCGCCCAGAAGGTCACTCACGGCGGCCCCTGCCCGGAGAGGATGGCCGCCCGCTTAAAGGAGGCAAAGCAAATAGCCAGCGCCGGCGGCAAGGCATCCATCCTCACTGGCGGCGACCCCTGCATCTTCAGTTCCGGCTGGAGAATCCTGGATCAGGCCGCGCTGCCCGTGCACATCTCTCCCGGAGTCAGCGCTTTTTCCTCTGTGGCCGCCAGAGCCGGCGCGCCCCTGGTTAACGACTTCGCCCTTCTCTCCTCGGCCCATGATCCGGCACGACTCTCTGCGCTGGCAGGTGCCGGCTTTGCCGTGGTGGCCTACAATGTAAAAGGGCAGGAAATTGCCCCTCTGCTGCAAGAGGTCGACCCAAAGCGACCCGTTGTTCTGGCCCAGGATGTGGCCCGAGAGGGAGAAAACACTATGATTCTCACAGCAGAGGAGCTGTTGGCCGCAAAGCCGGCTGGTTTTCGATTTACCCTGCTTGTCGCCTCCGCCAATTCCCGCATATTTGAGGGAAGGATAATCACCAGACGAGGATATGAGAGCAAATACTGCTATTAGAGTTATTCGAGCTGATTTGCCATGATGAAAGATTACACGGATATTGGTGCTGTCACCCCCGAGGCCCTGGAGATAAGCAGAAAGAGCCGCCTTCTCATCTCGACGATGATTGGAGACGGCACACTGGAAGATAGGATCAAGCAGAGATGCGTCATCGCCACCGGCGATCCCAGCGTGGCCGAGATTCTAAGATTTCAGGGCTGCCCCGGCGAGGCAGGCCTGCTGGCCCTGGAGAAGGGAGCGCCCATTTTCGTGGACATAAAGATGGTGCAAGCTGGTGTCTTAAAGAAGGGGCATAATAGCCCCATCGAGGCCTTCATCGGCCAGGGGGATGCTCTGGCAGAGGCAGAGGGCATTACCCGCACCTCGGCCGGAGTCATGGCCCTGCAAGACAAGCTCTCCGGCTCCATAGTAGTAATAGGAAATGCCCCTTCCGCTCTGCTCACGCTGTGCGACCTCATAGAGGCGGGAAAAGTCTTGCCTCGACTGGTCATAGGCTCAGCCGTGGGCTTCGTCAATGCCGCGGAGAGCAAGGAGCAGCTGAGAGAAATCGATGTGCCGTCCATATCCACGGCAGGCACGCGCGGAGGCACTCCCATCGCCGTCGCAGCCATAAACGAGATCATAAATGCCCATGCTCGATCCAAACGCTAATACCGTCAACGGAGCTGTCAACGATCCCATCACGGGCTTTGCCATTCCCCCTTCCTGGATCAGGCTCTGCTCCGATCCAGAGGCTCTGCAAAAGATCCAAAGCGGCAGATGGGTCATTCTCTCCAGCGGCCTTCTTTGCAGACGCGGCCTGACCACAGGAACGACCGCTGCGGCAGCCTGCAAGGGAGCCGTCCTCTCCCTGAAGAGATCAGTCCAAACCACGGAGATCGCGACCCCGGCCGGCATCCCCGTCTCCCTGCCCGTCGTGGCCAGGGGGGGCTTTTGCCTGGCCGTCAAAGATGGCGGCGACCATAAGTTCGATGTCACCGCCGGCCTGGTGATTGCGGCCCAGGCCAGGCCGGCAGAGAAGACGGCTCTTGTGGCAGGAAAGGGAATAGGCAGGATTGTTGCCAGGGGACTATGCGATGAGGTGGGAAGGCCCGCCATTAGCCCGTCCGCCCGAGAGCAGATCATGCTGGCCGTCAGGCAGGCCTTGCAGGAGACGGGCCTGGCCGGGGCAGAAGTGGAGCTGTCTGTTCCCCGGGGCGTTGAGCTGGCCTATAAAACCCTCAATCCCCGCCTGGGCATAATGGGAGGTATCTCCATCCTGGGCTCAACGGGCTTTGTGGAACCCTGGAATGATCACTTCATCGGCGATCGAGCCATGGAGCTGAAAGGGGCCAAGAAGGTGCTCGTCACCACAGGCAGAACGGGCCTAAAGTTTTGCCGCATTCTCTTTCCCCATCATAAAGCTGTGCTTATGGGAAGCCAGCTCAACCGGCTGGCATTTGAGAAAGACCAGGAGAGCATCCTCTGCGGACTGCCCGCCCTCATTCTCAAATGGGCCTGGCCCCAGATCCTGGATGAAACCGGCTACGGCACGGTGGCCGAGATGGTAGAGATAGAGCCGCAGCATGGGAACATCGCTAAAGCTTTGCAAATGGCCAAAGAGAAGCTGCCTGAAACCCGCATCGTTCTATTGCATAAAGATGGAAGCGCCCTCGCCGATGTGCCATAGAATTGAAATAAATATGCATAAATTAAATTGGTATAACAAAAAATCAAGTATGAGGCAAGATTATGATCATAGTAGGAGTGGGCGCCGGCCCGCAGATGCTGACAGCACAGGCCGCACAGGCAATAGCCCAGGCCGGGCTCATCTACGGATCAAAGAGAGCCATCGATCTGGTCAGAGAGCACATAAATCCGGACTGCAAAGTCAGAGTCATTGAGGACTACAAGAAGCTACACGATCTTGGGGAGGACGCGGTGGTTTTAAGCACGGGCGACCCCATGCTCTCCGGCCTGGGATCTCTCAAGGGCAGGGTAATCCCCGGCATCTCCAGCCTGCAGGTGGCCTGTGCCCGCTTAAAAATCAGTCAGCTCAAAGTAGTTCCCATCACAGTGCACGGCCGCAGCCTGGATCCTGATGCCGTAGCCTTTGAGCTGCGCCGGGGAAAATGCGTTTTTCTGCTCACGGATGACGGCACAAACCTGCAAAGCCTCTGCCGAAATCTGGAATCGCTGGGGCTGCATAGAGAGGTAGCCGCTCTCACCGACCTCGGCTATCCGGAAGAGAAGATCGAACAAGGCAATACGGCCTGCCCGCCCCAGGCTCCCGGCCTGTCCTGCGTCTTCATAGGCGAATTCTAACAGATCAGGCAAATCGCGGGGCCGGGCAAAGGTTCAAGGAGCGCAAGTCTTACAGGGAAGATAGCCCTGCCCCGTTGCATCCTTTATGCTCTGGAAGTAGATGCGGTTCTCCGGCTTTATCTTGAGAGCATAGCGACAGTCCAGACGATGGTACTTTTTCGAGGCAATGCTGCCCATAAACTTGCCATTCTCCTTGGACAAAGTCGAAGACGCCTGCAAAGAGCCCCCCGCACTGGTGGATCCACTCTCCTTGCTGGCCATCGCGACAGGCTCAGCTAAAGCCTCATCATCCACTTTTGCCGGGTCATGAACCTCATTTGAGATCTCTTCATCCAGCTCCACCGGCCATGGTACTTGCTCTTGCCAGGGATTCGCCAGGCTTATTCTCCTGCTCTCCTTCGCCAAAACGCCTTGGGTACCCTTAGCCTCTAAAATGCAATCATATTCTCCTGCCGGAATTTTTACATTCTTGTTGATCTCAAAACTGTAATCCCGGTTCGGCTCGATCTGCATCAGCAAGTATTTGGTGTTAAATTGCTCTCTCTCTCCCTGACAAAGAGTGGCATTGAGCATGAGATAAGCAAGCGAACTATTGCCGGGAAGCATAATATTGCCCCGCACACCAAAAAGGTCGCTTCGTAGTTCTGCATCAAAATTCATCTGCATTGCCGGTTGATCCTCTAGCAGTACGGAAGGCGTCACAGAGAGCTCTGGGGCCTTCTCCAGGCAGCCCGTCATGCATAACGATGCCAGGATAAGAGGAAATAAAATTATAGATATACCACACTTACTAAAAAAGTTTATAACCAATTGATCAACCCCTTTATTTCCAATGGAGATCTGGAATTCCCGACATCTGGGCCGATGTGACTTCTTCTCCATCATAAAAGATGGTGCATCCTGCTTCGCAGAGCCAACGCTTACCCGGACAGTCAGGCCCAGGCAGGAGGTCGATTCTCCACAGGCTATCTCCCTCAGTCCGAGGGTTAATGATCTTGGTTCAAGATCCGATTTAGTTTTCAAATTTCCGGTCTTCCAACTAGCACTTTCAGCCGAGTTTGGAATTCGTTGGAGAGCGATTGTTTCCTTGATATATATAGCTATTTGCGGCAACAGTGGGGCCAATTCATCCCCGACCTAAAGGCACGGGGTCTTCTTGGTCCCTACACCCCATTAGATAAAACGTTGAGATGGGAGATCACCCCTGCAAGGATCGGAACACCTGCAGCAATCCTTCCAGGCAGTCCAGTTGCTTTTTCAGCTTATCCAGATCATGCTCATCTTCCAGGACTGCAGTGATCTCTCGCAACTTGTGCAGGAGAGAAGCACGCAGATTACCTATCGCGACCCTCAATTCTTCATCAAGATCATCCCCTCTCTCCTGCCGAGGTGCGCGATCAAGATTTGATTTTTCGTCAGGTTCCACCCCGGATAAACCAGATGGCTGCGCTCCTGCTGGTGAATTAGGTTCATCAGGAAAAGAGCAGACAGGACAGACGACCTCACCCTGGCGACGAAAAAGAGGTGCGCCACAGTCATGATGTGTGGCCAACATAGTGCAGCCCTGCTCTAGAAGCCTGGTTATCTTGCTGAGAACTTCATCCTCATTCATGTCTCATCACCTGCATGCCACATACGTTTAAATACAACGACCATATCATCACTTCTTAACTGATTAGTCATTAACCTTTTTCCCAGGAACATGGGTGGTGATTCTACGACAGCTGAAAATGTCCTTAAGCAATGCGTTGAGGTACTAGAAAGTATTATGAGCGATGATGCCGTCCCGAGGAACATCAGGCGCTCCGCAGAGAACGTCAAATCTATCCTCATGAAGGAGAACGTAAGCGAAGCAATCAAGGCCGCATCTGCCATCTCCATACTTGACGAGATAAGCAATGACCCCAATATTCCTCTTCACACCAGAACTTTGGTCTGGAATATTGCCAGCCAGCTTGAGACCATCCCCGTAGCTTGAAGTTTCCTCTTCCATTTACCGGCTATGCATGGTTCTCAGTTCAAAGAGGGATAGATAAAGAGCAATCATGATAAGAGAAAGCAAAGATCAGGAGAGACCGTATGATTTCCACTGGAAACTCAAGCTCTCCGCCTACCAACTTGCCGCCTGAATGCTAACCGGTCTATGCTAACTGATTCATACGAATCAGTCCACGTGAACCGGTCTCTAATTTTATATATGTAATGTGCAATCACAAAAAATGTTCTTTCCTAAGCGGATTTCTCCCTCGCGATGTGCAACTACTAGTTCTCTACCTTGATGCAGACTTAATTGAAGAACCGGTTGAATTACAGACTTCTTTTCATGAAAAACTGGACATATCCGCTTTAATAATAATGACAATAAAACTTATATACAAGCAAATTAAAGTACACCACAAGACTTTTTATTTCATTATCTATCATGAAGAGCCGCACCCTTTTTAATTAGTTTTCCACTGGAAACCATGGGGTAGGGCACACAGTTCCATTGGAAATGAGGGGGTGTTTACCATAACTCTTAATATCCCCCAAGACCAAGAAAAATTGTTCGAGGGGAATTATCTTGCTGTCTATTTCAAAAGGATTATTTACTGATTTATTAACACAAGGAGGCATATTTCAATCCAGAGATGTCTTGCGTCCTACCTATACGCCAAGCGAGCTTCCTCATAGAACCGAACAGATCAATGACCTGGCATCGATTTTAGTTCCTGCATTAAGAGGAGAAACCCCTTCCAATGTTCTTATCTATGGAAAAACCGGCACCGGTAAAACTGCCGTCGCTAAGTACGTAGGAAAAGAGCTGGAGGAAGCAAGTTTTGGAGATATGAAATGCGCTGTGATCTACATCAACTGTGAGGTTGTGGACACCCAATACAGAATCTTAGCTCATTTAGCAAGGCACTTTGACAAAGAGATACCAATGACTGGCTGGCCTACGGATCAGGTCTATGCAGAGTTCAGAAATGCTGTAGATGAAGAGAAACAAGTTGTCGTGATAATGCTTGATGAAGTGGACAAGCTGGTAAGAAAGGGTGACGACGTTCTTTACAACCTCTCCCGGGTAAACTCTGATCTGCTTCGCTCCAAGGTCAGCATTATCGGCATATCCAACGATCTTAAATTCACAGAGTTTCTAGATCCAAGAGTAAAAAGCTCCCTTGGCGAAGATGAGATCATATTTCCGCCTTACGACGCCGAGCAGATTAGAGACATCCTTGAACAGAGAGCCAGGCTTTCCTTTAGTCCAGGCGTTCTTCAAGAGAGCGTCATACCTTTGTGCGCTGCTTTTGCAGCGCAAGAACATGGAGATGCACGCAAAGCTCTGGATCTCTTACGCATATCCGGAGAATTAGCTGAAAGAGCACGCTCCGTTGTGGTAAGCGAGGATCATGTGCGCTCTGCCCGAGAAAAGATTGAACAGGATAGAGTAGAAGAAGTTATCAAGACTCTGCCCACCCAGTCCAAGCTGGTCCTCTACAGCATTGTTCTATTGGAAGAACAGGGAACAAGAAACATCACCACCAGTGCCGTCTACAACATGTACAAACAACTCTGCCCTCTGGTTGAGACCGACTATTTGACCCATCGCAGGATAACAGATCTCATCGCAGAGCTGGATATGTTGGGCATCTTGCATACGATTGTGATCAGCAAGGGTCGATACGGCCGGACCAAAGAGATCACGCTCAGCGTTTACTCCGGCAAGCTCAAGGCTACTCTGCAACAGGATTACCGGCTGAAGGTCCTGGGCAGCGTCAATGTGCCTCAGCAAGCTCGACTGGGTCTCTGACTTGGAAAAATAGCACAGGCAGAGATGCCGGCGGCTGGATTAGGCTGAATCTGGATTAACCGGACTTGAAAAAACTATAAAATTATAAAATAAGGAAACATTTAGATACTTTGAGGTCGGCTTTGGGCGTGAGTGAGGAAATGATCCTGAGGATATGCCTTATGCTGGCGATAATTCTAACGGCATTGGCGAACGAAGCAGTTTCGGATAATGTCTTACATTTATCGGAACTCGTTCAGTTGAGGGAGATATCTGCCCAGGAGGTCATGGCAAGCGCGAATAATAGCCTTGCTGTCTATGACCGGGTAATCATTACGGGCAATTTATTTTTAGATATAGATCAATATAATCCCCTAAGGATAACAAATTCAGTATTCAGGGATAATGTAAGCTGCCAAGGTGTAACGTTTTATGGAAATGTGGACTTCGAAAATACCACATTCCAACAGAATGCCATTTTTAAGGAAACAAAATTCATGACGGAGGCAAATTTCAATGGGAGCCGTTTCCTGGGAGAAGCAAACTTCAATATGTCCCGCTTTCCGGATGGCGGAAATTTTGATTTCACATATTTTAATAGCCTGGCCGACTTTGCCAGTGTCTGGTTTGATAAATTTGCAACCTTTTATAATGCTACATTTGAGGGAGATATTCAGTTTCCCTTCTCGGAATTCAATGGTGCTTATGCCAACTTCGAATCTGCACAAATCATTGGAGACGTCTATTTTTATGGCAGTCAGTTCAATTCTTACATCACATTCGCCGATGCGCGGCTGGAGAAAAATGCCGACTTTCATGCAACAAAGTACTCAAATGGCGTAGGCTTTTTCCATACGAGATTTTTTGGACAGGCCGATTTTGCCCGCTCTCACTTCGTCGAGGATTCTATCTTTTCTCAAGCTCACTTCAACGACACAGCCAGTTTCTTAAATGTCAAGTTCGATGGGCCTGTATTCTTCAATGACACTGTATTTGACAGAGATGTCAATTTTGATAAAGCACAATTCCTGGCACCCACTGATATGTCTTATGCTGTTTTTAAAGGCGATCTAAAAATGAATAGCACAAAGATTGCCGGAATGGTGTTTGATGGTTCAGCCTTTCGCGAGGGCTCTCGCTTGTATCTGTCCAAAGCAGATATCAACCGGATGATAGTGAGCTGGAGTCAGATCCGGGATCTCCTCAGTTTTGACACTGCGGCCTACCTCTCGTTGATCAAGAATTATAAGGACCTCGGCCAGGGCAACGACGCCAATGAATGCTACTATGAATATCGATATCTGAATCAGGCTCATAAGCCGATCGGCTTTTCCAAGCTTCTGGATATATTGGCCTGGCTTTCTTGCGGTTATGGTGTGCGTCCCCACTATGCGCTTCTCTGCGGAATGGTGGTAATTCTCCTCTTCTCCATTATTTATTGGCTTGGCAGGGGCGTAGAAGGCTTTCACGATATTCACGGCCACCAGCTCATGTTAGCTTCTCTCTTCTACAGTACAATCGCTTTTACTGCTAATTCAAAAGGGCTTCCTCTGCGGGGGCAATATAAATACCTGGGAATTGCGGAGGGCATTGTAGGATGGCTGCTTATGGCCCTGTTCCTGGTGACGTTAGGTAGGCTGATCATCGGGTAGGTATCGGATTGGTTCACGAAGATGTGATGAGGCAAAAAAGGGAGATAATTATATTTATTTTTAAAAAAATAGATCAAAAACTAATGGCGTTTCGGCTGGCGGTTTTTTGCATTTGCAAATGGATTCGAATCGTTCTGGGTTAAAGTTGCATTCTTAAGTGTCCCATTGATGAGAGTTGCACTCTCAAGTGTTCCATTGATGAGAGTTGCACTCTCAAGTGTTCCATTGATGAAAGTTACATTCTCAAGTGTTACATTGATGAAAGTTACATTCTCAAGTGTTACATTGATGAGAGTTACATTCTCAAGTGTTACATTGATGAGAGTTACATTCTTGAGGGTTTCCTTCATCTGCGAAGCGTTAATCGAATCATTTGCCGTTGCCTGCTCTGCCCCGAAGGCAAAACCAAAGCCCTGAACTGCGAATACGAACAGAAGCATTGATGCAATTGCTATGAAGCTCTTCATTTCTACACCCACTCTTTTTAGCCTCATGTCATCTGGCTTTGAATTTAAGTTTTGCGTTAGCTGGGAACAGTTTTGGACCTCAGCGATCCCAGCTTATCGCATCTCTCCATATTGCGGCAAAAGATGTATATGTCTCAAGGAAAACAACTATGCAAATTCTAATGCAACGTGGCGGGGGAACTATGAGGCAGCAATATCTTGCAGTGATGGCATTATTATCTCTATATGCGATTGTATCTTGTGCAGCGGGAGCTTTGAATAACAGCAGCTTCTTTCAGGAAGGGGCGGAGATAAACGATAGCGGTTTTCGTCCCAATGTCGATGGATTCAGCTTTCAAAACTATGGCGCGGATCCCCAGACCGTCGACCTGACCCCGGCGGAGCTACAGCGCATGTTCGGAGACAGAGTTTGTGCCAGCATCGCTGGTGGCAAATGCACTCTCACCTATCCTGCCGAGCGCTGGATGAATCAGGCCGTTTCTGCTATGAAATCCGGACACTGCGAAGGTATCGCAGTCTTATCCAGCCTTTTGTATTACAACAAGACAAGCCCCGGCCTTTTTGGAGATAACAGCGTCATTGATCTCTCGCTGCAAGATGTCTTGCTGCAGCGCGAGATAGGCTACTGGTGGGCCACCCAGGTCACAAGTCCCGGCGGATCGAAGAAGGTTCTGGCGTCCCCCCAGGCGGTGCTGGATACTCTGGCTGGAGCCTTTGGCAATGGGTCTGGTGTCGGAGAAATGTGGGTCATGGGCATCTATCTGACTGACGGCAGCGGCGGCCACGCTATTACGCCTTATGCTGTTGAGGATCTCGGCAACGGCACGGCTCGTATTTTGGTATATGATAATAACTGGCCCAAGGATAGCAGATTCATCGAGGTGGATACGCTCTCCAATACCTGGCGCTACCAGGCATCGGCCAACCCGGATGAGCCAAACAGCCTCTATTCCGGCAACGCCAGCACCAGGAATCTGGAGATTGTCTCCCTCTCCTCGCGTCTGGGGCAGCAGCAGTGCGATTTTTGTGGGGATGAAAATGTGAGCAAAGGGGCGGAGCAGGGCACAAAAAACATCCAGATCTGGCAGAGCGGCAAGGCCCGCGCCCTGATCACGGATGAAAGCGGCCAAAGAGTTGGTCTCCTGGAGTCGGGCCAGTTCGTAAATGAGATCCCGGGAGCAGAGATTCGCAATCTGAAGTTTGGACTAGTCGGCATGGGCAGTGCTCATCCGCCCGTCATTTTGCTTCCCCTGGCCCTGATAAATGCCTCTCACCTGGCCATAGAAATCAGCAGCACTGCCAACGGCAGCCAGAAGAATCAGGCCGATACGGCCATCATCGCTCCCGGCTTTGCCCTGGCTTCCTCTGTCCCAGACCTGGGGCAGGGCCAGCAGCAGAGCATGGATCTTTTCTCGGAGGGCGAAGCATATAATGTCAGCATTGGAGCCAGCAGCCAGTTGTCGCCCACCATCTCAATAGATACCGATTATCAGAGAATCACCCTTAGCGGCCTGAAAATCGACCCATCCGGCAGGATCAATATCTCCATGAATCCGGCACTGGGGGCCTTTTGCATGAGCACCCTGGGAAACCTCAAGCCGGGAACGCTGCAGCTTCTCATGACTACCCTTGATCCGGCGAGCGGGGCCTCGTCCACATTTAAGAGCCTCGATCTAATGTTGCGGCCCGATGATGCCGTTTCCATGAACCTTGCCGGAACATTCGGCGGAGCGGATTCGCCCTCTCTTGCCGTCTCCCGCAAGAATGGCGGAAGGCAAGAGATGTCGCTGCAAACCGTATCGAGGAATGTGCCTGCGGATCTTCCCACGGATTTGCCCAGTATGCCCGATGCAACCAATTTAACTCGCTCCAAGCTATCGGGATCGATTCCATCTTCCAGCAGCGGTATGAGCGGCAGCGATATGAGCATCCCCAGCTCGGCCAGTATGCCAGGGATGGGAACACCTACGTTCCCGTGATCTTTATTGCCAGGGGTGATTGAAGGATAGACCCGGTCACCACTTACAGGCGTGGGGTGTAGGGGTAGAGAACGCCCCGGTCTTTAGGCCGGGGATGAATCGTACCCCACCCGTTAAGCCAATATCCTTAAATACAATCAACTGCTTAACATAGTTCTATGCTTAAGGC
>Ga0247842_10004297_pt1 | contig 18033 bp, 15 predicted proteins | sample LaCruzMarch2015__3_FD_192411 | JGI IMG/M metagenome (GOLD analysis project Ga0247842, IMG submission 192411) | Freshwater microbial communities from meromictic Lake La Cruz, Castile-La Mancha, Spain - LaCruzMarch2015_19m | ecosystem: Environmental > Aquatic > Freshwater > Lake | place: Spain...
AACATTTCAGCCGCTGTTTCTATTAATCCCCGAAGGGCTTCGGACTTTGCCTGCCACTGAATGCTCGCCCGTTCTTCCCGATTCAAAAGATAATCGTCCCGCAATACAATTCTTTCAAAGGCGGCGTTCTGCATCCCCTCGGCCAGTTTCAAGTTCCGGCTGTTTTTGTCAAAACTCCAGAATGCCCAGGATAGGGAAAGCATCATGAGCATGATGGCAAATATGTAGATCCAGCTATTGAGTCTCAATCTTTTTTCGATTTTCATATTTTTCTCTCGATGAATTCGTTAAGCGGAAAAAACCGTCGTTCGTGAAGCGTGAAGAGTGAAGCGTGAGATACAAAATACGAGATACGCTTCACGAGATGCGAGATACGAATTACGCTTAACGAATAATTCGAACCGCCTCCGGTTTGACCGCCAAAAGGCCGTCGATATAAATAAAATCAAAATAATTGGGCATATCCCGGCGCGCCACTAATCGATGTTTTATTACCCATCGTGTTTGGTCTTCCAAGTCCACCAGCAAAGCCTAGTCCAGAATCACCCGGAACGTGAAAATATCCCATGTTTCATCAAGAATGCCTTTATCCATTTTGAGAAATTCGGCAACAAGTTTCCGTGATTCTTCGGGATGCTGTTGCACAAACGTCTCGGCCTTGACCAGCGCCCGCAAAACCTTTTTTATCGCTTCAGGATTTTTCTTTACATATTCCTGCCCGGCAACAGCGCAGAAGTTCTCAGTGTAGAATGATTCACCAAAAAATATTATCCCATTGTTTCCCAACTTCTTCTTCAGTTGGGTCAATGTAGGATTCCATGTCGAGACGGCATCCACCTTTCCCGTGGCCAGGGCTTCAGCCATCTCGTCGGGCTTCAGATCAATAACTTTGACTTGTTTTATGTCAATACCATGCGCCAGCAGAAAAGAATCCGCAAAGAAATGCCCCGTTGTCCCCAACGTCAGGCCGATTTTTTTCCCTTTCAGATCTGATGGCTTGGCAATCCCGCGGTCTTGCCTGGCAACGATGGCTTCATTCTTATTTGCAGTCTGGATCACTGCCAGTGTTGTGATATTCTTGCCGCTCATGACGGCAAAAACTATGGGCGTATCTCCCACTGTAGCAATATCCGCCTTCCCCTCGATCACCGACTGGAGAGCCAGTTTACCGAAACCATGAGGCTGCGGTGTCACGTCCAATCCTTCTTCCTTAAGATAATCCTTCATTAAGGCGATAGTCATGAGGATTGCATTGCCCGCGGTCGAATGAGCTATGGTGATTTTTTGAGGCGGTTCGGCTGGCTTTTGCGGCTGGCAGCCGGTGATGGTCAGTGTGATGACCGCAATTGCGGCAATAACAAAAATGGTGAAACGGCACGGCCATTGGAAATGAATCATATTCTTTCCCCCCTCATTTAAAAAACGCGTGAAACGTCGTTCGTGAAGCGTATCTCGGATTACGTATCTCGCTCTTTGTCATACCGGACTTGATCCGGCGAAGTAGCCCTATAGTACCCTTTAGGGTATTTAGGGTGTATCCAGTATTTTTATTATATCTGGTTCCCGACTTTCGCCGGAATGACGATTATTGGACTTTTTCTTCTTTCGCTTCACGCTTCACGAGATGCGCTTCACTAATTCCATTCCATTTTCTGAAAGTTTACCCTTAATATCAATAAAGTCAATATAATTATGTGGCTTTATCTCTGCGGGCAATTAAAGCTGATTACGTGAAGCGCATCTCGTATCTCGTCATTCCCGCCTACGAGACTGTGTCGCAATGTCTTTGAGGAGTGGAACGACCGAAGCAATCTCATAAGATCTTGATAATATTTAGATTGCCACATGCACTGCCGTGCATTCGCAATGACAAATGAGGATTGCGACACAGTCTCATTCGCCGGATTTCATATCTCGTCATGCGCGCTTCACGCTTCACGTTTCACGAGATACGCTTCACGAAAATTACGGCTCTTTTTCTTTGGTACGGGGAATGATCGGTTCTATTATCTTAACCGGCAGTAACAGTGTCCGAGTCATGATCCCCAGCACTCCTTTTCCAACTGCTGTTGGCGAAAGAATAATAATGTTGGGATCGTCAAGCTTGCCGGTTATTCTTAATGGTATGGAAATAAGTGTGTCTTTAAGCACATAGTTAACCAGCGGTATTTTGCTCACCAGAAAATCAACTGTTTTGAACGGGGCAACCAAAACGGTGAGATCAATGCTATTGCTGGCAAGATCAATTTCACCCTGCCCGACAAGATGCATGGTGGTTCCATCAATAATTGCTTCTCCCAGTACAAATTTTCCATTACGAAGATCACCTTGAATTATTATCGAATTATAGCCCATTCCTTCCGCGGCAAGATCGGGAATTTTCCCCCGCAGGAGTTCCGTCACATTCAGAAAAGAAAGAATTTTCGCCAGCAGGGGGAAACGATAAATGCGCCCGTCTTTAGCCCGGAAATCCACTTTACCCTGGAGAGCGCGAATCAGTTCTTTCGACTTTCCTCGCGCAGTGATCTGCGCCTTCAGATCCACAATGCCCGTGATTTGCGAGTCTTTACCCAAAAGGCAATCCAGGGCAGGCTCGAGCTGCTCTGCTTTGGCTTCCGGCAGGAATTCCAACGCGATATTCTTCTTTGCAAATCTCAGATTTCCCGGAAGGGAAATACCGCAGAGCTTGGCATCGGTTATGGCCGCGCGTACTCCCTTTTGATCAAGCATAATATCAGCACTCACAGGGCTTGCGGTATATCGCCCCCAGATAAAAGACTTGGCTTTTAGCCGGATAATTCCCTGCAGCACTGAATTATTTTGAGAATTTATTCCGGATGGCTTTTCCGGCGGATTATTTTCGGAGGCCAGCGCCTGCTGTATTTTGTCCACGTTTATCAAGTCTGTAGATGCATCCATATCGAGGCGAAACACATTCTTTAAGGCCTTGAGCTTACCTTGAAGGACAAACTGATTATCGGCAAAACTAACAGTTGCCGAATTTACCTTCAATGTTTTATTTTCAGCTCGCATACTCGCGTGACCAATTTTCAGCGGTTCATTTCCGCCTAGGGGTAAAATAAGATGAGCGCCCTCAAGGTATCCTTGTGCCGAAGATGCCTCAGGCCTGTCTAACTGGATATGGGCATGCAAGTCTCCTTTTAACCATCCGTGCTGAAATGAAGTACGCGCGAACATGCGGTTTAATGCCCTCTCGGTAAGGTTGCCTCTAAAAGAAAAGTCCACCAGATTTTTCCCATACGTAAGCGCGATTGCGGCATGAGAATCTTCATCACGGATAATCAATTGTTTTAGCGCCAGTACACCTGCGTATTTGCGCAGGTCAATCGAAATAGTCGGGCCGTTCTCCACAGCCGCGATCCCGGTAACAGCCAGATTTGATCCCGCCTGCCAGACTATATGGGCATTCGAAATTGAAAGCGGCGCTCGCACGGTCTGCTCTGGCGGGAGTTTGAACGTCTTGGAAATCCACTGGACGGTTGCATGCCCAATGTTTCCGCTCAGAACTACTTCTGCTGAATCGATCGCCTGCACCGATCCGGATATTACAGAGGAGGCCGCAAAAGAAGAATCCAAGATAGAAGCAGATAGATCACGAATTGTAATGGTGCCTCCCTCTGTATAAAATTTCCCTTTGCCAGAAATGTGACCCCATCGCTCAACATCACCACGAATACTGATTTCGAGCCCCTTAGGCACAAAAGCGATACGGGCATTGATATCCTGCGCGGTAATCTGATTTTTCCCGGTTTCCCGCACAAGAAGTTTGCCCCGGCGCAATACGCAGACCAGATTGGGTAGAGTTGATCGTATTGACGCGATAACAGAATCAATGCCTGTAACCGTTTCCTTAAAAGAAGAAGGTTTAGCTTGTATTTCCTGTGCCGATTTTTCCGGGATGTCTATCGTTATGTCGGGTGCATCCAACTTTAATTTGGCAATTTTCACCGAGCCTGTCAAAAGCGGTAATAGCTCGGGATAGATGCTTGCTGACTGAGCAGAAATAGTGGCTGTCTGCGGGATGGTGATCATAACCTGGCTAAAAGCCAGACCGGGACGAGGGAAAATCGAAAGATAAGCGCGCTGATATGTAACAAGTTCACGTAACCGCGTTGTTACTATTTTCCGAATATTATTTTGGGCAGGCTCTGAATTGATATACCGGGTAGCAAGCACAAACAGAATAGTTGTAACTACAAAAACAATTCCGACCAGGCAGCCAAACCAAAGTAGTAATTTTTTATTAAAGATGGTCATCTGGCACCTGCCGATTTTTTGCGTTTGGCTATATCCATATCGACACCATAATAGCCAAAACACTATCTCTTAACATCCGCTAAGGGCAACATCGCCGATTTCCACAATTCCGCCACATCGTGACCTGTGTTGCCGCCTCGATAACATCTCTGATTTAGCACTAATATTCGATTCCCGCGCGGTCTTTGATTCCGGCGGCATAATGATGTTTAATTTCGAGAATTTCACTAACGGTGTCGGCAAGTTTTATAATTTCTTTTGCGGCGTAGCGGCCAGTTAAAATGAGATCAAGCGCGGGAGGCTTATTTTTAATCATCTCGACAACATGATCTAAATCAACAAGCTTGAAATCAACAGCCACATTAATTTCATCAAGGATGATCATGTTATATTTGCCGCCGGAGATTGCTTTTTTGACAAAATCAAATCCTTTTCGGGCAAGTTCAATATCGACGGCCGCGGGATTATCGCGCATGACGAAGCTATCCAGCCCAAAACGCTTAATAATCAAACCCGGCAGATATTTTTCAGCGGCAATAAACTCGCCGTATTTTCTTCCCTTCATAAACTGAACAACTAAAACTTTATATCCCTGGCCCAAGGCACGCAGCGCCTGGCCGAAGGCGGAAGTTGTCTTGCCTTTGCCATCACCGGTAATAACTATCACCAAACCTCTGGGTGTTGCGGCGGATTTTGGTCGGATAGATTTACTTTTTGTTGATGTCATTTTACCCACCTTACTTAAGGACGCGTTTGGATATTTCTTCGGCTACGGAATAAGGATCAATTTCCAGCTTTCTTATCTTTTCGGCAATACGCTGCAACTCGCCGCTGGCTGTTAGATTGGCAATTATCGGCTCCATGATGCAGGCGCGCAAGGCATCATTTAGTTCCATCATTGCTTTACGTTCCATGCGTTTGCCCATTTGTCCGCTTTCCTGCAAATAGGCATAGTGGTCGAAGACCTTTTGCGCGAGCTCGGCCATTTGCTCGATAAAGGTGGCCGGTTCGTAAAGATTGCCGATCATCACAATCGGCGGACGCCACGCGCCGGGGGAAAGTTTAGTGCTATTGAGCAGAGAGGCCAGTTCCGTATGGAGTTGTTTTGCTCCGGCACGGTCCGCTTTGTTAATGGCGAAAACATCGGCAATTTCCAGAATGCCTGCTTTCATCGTCTGAATTTCATCACCCATGCCGGGCACCATAACAACAATTACGCTGTGCGCGTGATGAATAATATCTATTTCCTGCTGGCCGATACCCACGGTCTCGACAATAATAATATCCTTGCCCATTGCCTCCATTACGTGTATCGCGTCACCTACCGCTTGTGACAGGCCGCCCAGGGCGCCACGAGTGGCAAGCGACCGGATAAAAACTCCTTCATCTTCGGCATGCCGCAGCATACGGACTCTATCACCCAGAATCGCGCCGCCGGAAAAGGGGCTTGTCGGATCAACTGCCAGCACACCAACGGTTTTGCTGAGCTTGCGCATCTCTGCAATTAAAGCATCGGTCAGCGTGCTTTTGCCTGCTCCGGGTGAACCGGTAATGCCGATAATAAAAGATTTGCCTGTGCGCGGGAAAAGTTTTTTCAGGCGAGCGCGGGCATGAGGTAGCTTATCTTCCAGAGCCCGAATCAGGCGCGAGGCCAGGCGAACATTGCCCGCGCATATTTTATTTATTGTTTCCATAAGCATTCAATCTTTGAAAAACTCGTAAAAATTTCCCTACGCTGTCATTCCCGCGCAGGCGGGAATCCAGTTATTTAATCATGTTATGGATTCCCGCCTGCGCGGGAATGACAAAAAAGCCAAAATTTACTTTTTATGAGACCATCATCTTAAATAGTCAATTACTGGCGCGTTTTTATATTTGTCCTAATCCATTCAACAATGGAATCAAGAGTAGCACCTGGTGTAAAAATAGCTTTAATGCCTGCTTCGTAAAGCATTGGAAAATCAGCTTCCGGGATAATTCCTCCGCCAATAACTGTAATGTCGCCAGCATCTTTTTGCAGCAAAAGTTCAACAACGCGTGGGAAAAGGGCGCGATGTGCGCCTGAAAGGCAGCTTAACCCCAGCAGATCAACATCTTCCTGAATTGCCGCTGCCGCGACCTGTTCTGGTGTTTGATGACAGCCCGTATAAATAACCTCAAAACCGGCGTCACGGAAGCACCGCGCAAGAATGCGGGCTCCACGGTCGTGGCCGTCTAAGCCCGGTTTGGCTACCATCACTCTAATTTTTCTTTCCGGCATAACTATCTCCTCAAAAATACAACACGTAATAATTTCTGAACACTCAATCTGATATCTGTCGTCATTCCGGTGAAAACCGGAATCCAGTTAATGTTTTGCATAATTTCTGGATGCCGGATCAAGTCCGGCATGACAATTTTGTGGTATCTTATCAATACCAAGCAGTGCGAAGGCAGATTGGTATTGCTAATACAGTCCCGGGTCTCTGTACTCCCCGTACACTTCGCGGTAAACGTCGCAGATTTCCTGCTGGGTCGCCAGATTCTTTACCGCTTCAATGCAGTAAGGCATTACGTTTGCGCCTGTCTTGCAGGCATTCTTTATATCGTCGAGAGATTTTTTCGTGGCGCGATTGTCCCTTTTGCGGCGCACATCCTTGAGCCTTTTTATCTGTTCTTCGCCAATCTTTTCGTCGATTTCCAGAAGCGGAATTGAATGCCTGGTATCCGTGACATATTTATTCATGCCGACCATAATCTTTTCTTTTGATTCCAGTTGACGCTGATATTTATAAGCGGAATCGGCAATTTCCATTTGCGGGAAACCTTTTTCAATCGCGGCAATCATCCCGCCCATGCCATCAATTTTCTCGATATATTCCCATGCTTTTTCCTCAATTTCATTAGTCAGCGCTTCGACAAAGTAGGAACCGGCCAGAGGATCAGTGGTATTGACAACTCCTGTCTCTTCGGCAATAATTTGTTGAGTGCGCAGAGCAATTTCCACCGCGGCCTCAGAAGGAAGGCACAAGACTTCATCGAGCGAATTGGTATGTAGTGATTGAGTGCCGCCCATAATAGCAGCCATTGCCTCCACTGTAGTGCGGATGATGTTGTTATACGGTTGCTGGGCGGTAAGCGAACAGCCGGCGGTTTGAGTGTGAAAGCGCATCCAAAGTGAACGGGGATTTTTTGCCCCGAAACGGTCCCGCATGATTTTAGCCCACATGCGCCGTGCGGCCCGTAGTTTGCAAATTTCTTCAAAGAAATCAATGTGTGAGTTGAAGAAAAAAGATAAACGCGGCGCGAATTCATCAACACTCAAGCCTTTGCGGCGTACCACGTCTTCCACATATTCGATGCCGTCACGCAGCGTGAAAGCCAGTTCCTGCACCGCCGTGGCTCCGGCTTCGCGGATGTGATAGCCGCTGATGCTGATTGTGTTCCAGCGGGGAACATATTTTGTGCCGAATTCCACAGTATCGCTGATGAGTTTTACCGATGGGCCGGGTGGGCACATAAAAGTCTTTTGCGCGATAAATTCCTTGAGCATATCATTTTGAATAGTTCCGCCGATTTTGGTCAGCGGCACGCCATTAATTTCGGCGGCGGCACAGTACATTGCCCAAAGGACAGTAGCCGGAGGATTAATTGTCATGGAAGTGGTCACCTGATCCATGGGAATGTCTTTCATCAGCGCCAGAAAATCTTCCAGCGTATCAATGGCCACGCCGCACTTGCCGACTTCACCCAGACATTTTGGAGAGTCGCTATCGTAACCCATGAGGGTCGGGAAATCAAACGCTGTGCTGAGCCCCGTCGTTCCTTCACGCAGCAGCATGCGCCAGCGCTCGTTAGTGTCTTTTGCGCTGCCCATGCCTGCAAACATTCGAAATGTCCAATAACCACCACGATAGCCGGTTACCTGGTTACCGCGCAGATAAGGAAATTCGCCCGGAACACCGATGTGCTGCTCAAAATTTGTATCCTTAATATCTTCCGGTGTGTAGAGCCTTTTAATCTCCAGATCAGAGACAGTGGAAAAGCGCTCTTTCTGGTCGGGATTGTTCTTTAAAGTATTTTGAACTTCATCTTGCCATTTCCGGGTAAGTTCACCGGATGCTTTCCGCGTTTTCTCAGAAAAGTACACGCTTAACTCTCCTTAACGTTAGGGATTGTTCAACTTACCAATTCCGCTACGCTTTCGTAATTGGAGTTTCACAACAAAAAAATACATGCGCAGAGGTTGTGTAAATAACTAAAGTATCATGGTTTTGTCAAGAAGTATTGAAGGCTATATGTTATACCAAGTAAGTTTTTAAAAATTCATATTTTATTTTTTGAAAGCAACTTGGTATTATTTTTTTCCGCGAAACGTGCTATGATAAGAAAATAGTTGCCGGATGTGGCAAAAAAAATATTTAAGGAGTTGATTTATTATGGTGTCAGATACTCACCCCGCGAAGTTTCGAGGGGGATCACGTTATGTTCTTGATGATGAATTGGCAAAGATTGTGAATATTTCGATTGCTCTGGAAATGCCTCTTTTGCTCAAAGGAGAGCCGGGCACGGGCAAAACGATGCTTGCCCATGCCATTGCCGAAAGTTTGCGCATGCCTTTAATTATCCTCAATGTAAAATCCAGCATGAAACTGATTGAAGCCCTTTATCAGTATGACACGCTGACCCGTCTTAATGACAGCCGCTTTAGTGATTCGGGACGCGATGTCAGTAATATTGAAGAATACATTAAGATGAATAAAATCGGTCAGGCCTTCGCGGCGGATAAAAAGGTTGTTTTGTTGATTGATGAAATCGACAAAGCGGATACCGATTTCCAGGACGATATGCTCGATGTCCTGGACCAGATGCAGTTTGACATTATTGAAATTGACCGGACAATTACCGCGAAAAATCGACCGGTAATCGTTATTACATCCAACGCTAAGAAGGATTTATCCGATCCGTTTCTGGGGCGATGCAACTTCCATCACATTGCTTTCCCCGATCGCGACATGATGCGTAAAATCATCGGCGTTCATTTTCCGGATTTGAACACGAATTTATCTGAAGCCTGTATGGATGCTTTTTACCGTCTGCGCGAAGTCCGTGGGGTGGAGAAAAAACCGGCGACCCGAGAGCTGATTAACTGGATGCGTGCTCTTCAGGCTGACCCGGATTTCCAATTAAAAAGCCTGAAATCGGGAAATATTCCCTATCTAGGCGTGCTGTTTAAAAAGAGTACCGACCTTTACCTGGCCAATCACCAGTAAATCGGGCGGGATAATGGATAAGTATGTTTGTTAATTTTTTCTATATGCTGCGTGACAAGGGGATTCCCGTTTCACCCACATCTTTTTTGCGTCTGCAAAAAGCGCTGGGTATGGGCTTGATACAGTCACTGGAAGATTTTTACAGCGTTGCCCGCAGTCTGCTTGTAAAAAGCGAGCGCTATTTCGATACCTACGACAAAACCTTCGCCGTTGCCTTTCATGGTGTTGCCGATGTTGATCCGACGGAAGAGGAGCTTTCCGAATTGGCAAAAGCGATGCTTAACGATTGGCTCAAAGATCCGGGCGCGATGGCGGCGGCGCTGGGGTTGCCCGAAGATGAAATAAAGCAAATGACGCCGGATGAATTGTTGCAGCATTTTTTGAAGCGCCTTAAAGAGCAGACAGAAGAGCATCACGGCGGAAACTACTGGATTGGCACGCGCGGCACATCTCCCACCGGGCATTCCGGAAATCATCCCGGCGGAATGCGCGTGGGTGGCACATCGCGCAATAAATCCGCGATCAAAGTCGCTATGGAGAGGCGTTACCGTAGTTATTCGCAGGACGGGCCAATTACCGCCTCGCAGATCGGGGAGGCGCTAAAAAGGCTCAAACACATGTCGCCTGCCGGACCGCCGGACGTTGTCAACATTGATAAAACTATCTATCAAACCATGCGCAACGCCGGAGAAATAGAAATAGTGTTTGACAGGCGATTGGCCGATCGTTTAAAAGTCAAGCTGCTGATCGATAACGGCGGCTGGTCAATGGATCCTTATGTTGAACTTGTGCAGGTGCTCTTCCACTACGCGCAATTTCAATTTAAGGAACTGGAAATTTATTATTTCCATAATACAATTTATAGAAATGTGTGGCAGGACGCGGCTCGCTATAAAAAGCCGGTAGAGGTGGATGATTTTGCCCGCAGCGATCCCGATACTCGCCTGATCATAGTGGGTGATGCCTCCATGGCGCCCTATGAATTGCATGATGCAAGGGGAGCCATCTATGTAGGTCAGAATCAGTTACGGCCGAGTGAAGATTATTTGAAATTTTTGGCTAAAACATTTCGCCACGCGGTCTGGTTGAATCCTCAAGTGGAATCCGGCTGGTTTTATACCTGGACAGTAAAACACATTGCCAGTATATTCCCAATGTTTGAACTTTCATTGGATGGACTGGAAAAAGCAGTACAGCGATTGAAGTCTAGAAACTAGTGACACTCGCCGAGAACGAGCAAAGCGAAGATCGAGGCGTTAGTGGAACTATCCCGCGAGCGAAGCGAAGCGGGGTAATGACACTCGCTGATAGTGAGCCAAGCTGAAAACGAACGAAGTGAAGTTTGAAGCGTAAGTGGAACTATCCCGCGAGAAAAGCGAAGCGGGATAATGAGGACGTCAATAGGCACGCGCTGAAATTTATAGGAGAAATACAATGGGTTTAATAAAATTATTATTTAGTGATCCGGCGGCATTTTTCATGCTGTCGGTGCTACTTTTATACTCGGTAATCTTTCATGAACTTGCTCACGGTTGGGTTGCCTATAAAATGGGTGATCCCACAGCTAAAATGCTGGGCCGGTTGACTCTCAATCCGCTTAAACATCTCGATCCACTTGGGACATTGCTGCTTTTAATTATAGGTTTTGGCTGGGCAAAACCAGTACCGGTAAATCTGGGAAATATCCCCATCAATAAAAGACGCAAAGGGATCATTCTTGTTTCTGCTGCAGGTATTACCGCTAACATCATTTGCGCTTTTATCGCGCTTTTGCTGTTGCAACTTCTGGCTCCCGGCCGTGATGAAATTATGTATAAGATTCTTAATCTGCTGGCCTATATCAACATATTGCTTGCCGCTTTTAATTTAATCCCGATTCCTCCACTTGACGGCTCTAAAATCCTCATGGGTTTCGCGCCGGAATCTGTCAACCGGGTACTGAATCAAATTGAACCATTTGGGTTCTTTATTGTTATTGGCTTGTTGTATTTAGGTTTTCTCAATCCGGTAATCGAGGTGCTTCAAGATGTCATCGTTAATTTTATATCGTTAATTTTACATGCAATAGGCGTCGGGTAAAGACCGTATAGACTAAATTATGATGAAGTCGTAAAAAGTCAAAAACCTGTCATACCGGCGAAGGCCGGTATCCAGGAAACCATTGATGATACTGGATTCCCGCCTTCGTAACCTAATAACCTGAAGGTCACGCGAGGTCATCTACGACGGGAATGACAAAAAATGGCCAAAAGCGACTTGTACGAGACCATCAATTATAATCATTTTAAAAAGGAGATAATTTTATGCTGACATTTCCAGAGCTTTTAAAAAGCAGAAGAGCAATCCGCGATTTTCAGGAAAAAGAAGTTTCGCTGGATGTAGTAAAAGAAATACTTCAGGAATCATGCCTTGCGCCTTCGGCCAGTAACGGCCAACCCTGCCAGTTCATCATTGTCAATAACCGGAAGACGCTGAAAAAATTATCTGACGAAAGCAAAAAGAATCTTCTGCAGGATTTTGCCGAAAACAAAACATCGCTCAACCCGGGCTATGCAGATATGCTCAAAGATGAAAACTTTAATGTTTACTATAACGCGCCGTGTTTGATTTATCTTGTCGGCCCAAAAAGCGTTCGTTCACTGGATGTTGATTGCGCGCTGGCGGTAAGCTACATTATGTTTAGTGCAACCGAAAGAGGCTTGGGCACTTGCTGGATCCATTTGGGTTCATATATTCGAGATCAAAAACTAAAAGCCGAATTAGGAATCCCTGATGACTGCCGGATTGTCGCGCCCATTATAATCGGCTATCCAAAAGAGATACCCACGGCATCCGAGCGTCACGCTCCCCAAATTATAAAGATAGTCAGTTAAAATAAAGATGTCTTACTTTATAGCAAGGGAAAGAGAACAAATAATGGAACAAAATAAACTTGTGGTTTTTGGCAGCAAGAAAACAAGACGAATCTGGCATAAAGAGGAATGGTTTTTCTCTATCGTTGACATTGTGGAAGCCTTGACTGATTCACCTACGCCCCGTCAATATTGGGGAAAAGTGAAGCAAAGAGAATTTATAAATCTTCAGTTGTCCCCAATTTGGATACAACTGAAACTAGAAGCTGCCGACGGCAAAAAATATGCAACCGACTGTGCCAATACGGAGAGCCTGTTCCGTATCATTCAATCAATTCCATCTCCAAAAGCCGAACCGTTCAAGCGCTGGCTGGCAAAAGTTGGCTACGACAGAGTTCAGGAAATTGAAAATCCTGAGTTGGCTCAAGAACGAATGAAGGGATTATATGAACAAAAAGGATATCCAAAGGACTGGATAGATAAACGATTACGAGGCATAGCTATTCGTCAGAATTTGACCGATGAATGGAAGGAAAGAGGCCTTGCAAGCGAACGTGAGTATTCAATTCTTACGGCTGAAATATCAAAAGCGACTTTTGGCATAACTCCTTCTGGTTATAAAGCATTAAAGGGATTGACCAGAAAAAATGAAACCTGCGCGACCACATGTCCGATTTGGAATTGATTTTTACCATGCTTGGCGAAAAAGTTACGACTGAAATATCTCAGAAAGAGAAGCCGGAAACCTTTGAGAAAAACAAAAAGGTAGCTAAGCGGGGCGGAAGTGTGGCAGGCACAGCACGTAAAGAAACTGAAAAGGAATTAGGCCGAAGTGTCGTAACTAACCAGAATTACTTGGTGGAAAAGAAAAAGTAGCTAAATTAAATGAATAAGAAAGTGGCTAAAAGAAGAGCCTGATTCTAAAATAACAATTCTAACTTATGGAGAATAAAAAATGTTTTTAAAAAACCTTGAAGAATTTCTGGAAAGTTTCATGTTCAAAAGCCGCTGGTTGTTGGCGCCTTTTTACATCGGACTGGTAGCTGCCAATGCCCTGCTGCTGGTTAAGTTTGCCAAGGAGTTTATCAAGCTGATCCCCATTGTGATCAGTGGTGAAGGTGGGCAGGTAATGGCGGGCGTATTATCGCTGATTGACATCGTTTTGGTTGCCAATCTAATGATCATTATCATTTTTGCCGGTTACGAGAATTTTGTTTCCAAGATTGATACAAAAGGACACGCAGACCGTCCGGACTGGATGGGAAAAGTGGGATTCTCTGATCTGAAGATGAAGGTGATTGGTTCCATAGTTGCCATTTCCGGTATTGAACTGCTCAAATCGTTTGTCAGCCTGGGCGAGATAAGTAACGAGCATCTGGCCTGGAAAGTGGGCATCCATCTTACCTTTGTTTTATCCGGCATTGGTTTTGCGCTGATGGACAGGATTGGCACGGGTGCTAAAGGCCACTAATCTTTTTTAAAAGTTCATTAAAGAAGTTTGGCAAAATTATTTAAACCAGCTGCGGGATTTGTCTTGAGGTGCAAACGGATAACCCTTCGTCGGGCATCGATCAGCGCCTGCCAATCGCCCTGAGCCTGAGCGGCTTTCAGTGTTCCGAAGGTGAGAGTTGAATTCTCCGCGCCAAAGTTATCAGGAATAGCGATATCGATCATATCATCTGCGGTTAGCTGAATAAATAATCCATTGCCGGAATCTCCTTTGTGTAATTGCCCGGTGGAATGCAAATAGCGCGGCCCGTAGCCGATTGTTACGGCAAGTTTATATTTTGCAAAAATAGTTTCGCGCAACTTCCGCATTGCTTCATCAACCTCAAGTGACGGACTCAGATATACCTGCAGGCAGACATAATCAAATGCCTGCGCCTGCTTAAGGAAATTCTTCAGAGCTTCGGCAATTGTTGAACCAATGATATTGCCGTAGACATCACACTGATCCGTCGTCAGTGTCGGCTTGCTTTGCGGCAATACTTTATTTTCCCGGTACTCAGCGATTATTCGTCGAGTGTGATTTTTTGTGGCCTCCACATCCGGCTGATCAAACGGATTTATTTTCAAAACATGAGCGGCAACGGCGGTAGCCATTTCCCAGATAAACATCTGAGCGCCTAAATCATAAATGTCATTGATTTCGATTGAAATTACCGGATGCCCCGCGGCGGTAAGAGATGCGATTTTTTGTGAATTGTCATCTGTCCCATTTTGAAAAAAGACAAATACGCGATCATTTGCATAAACGTCTGGTTCAGAGAGTTCTTCTCCCGTGATCGGCAGGATTCCTCTACCTTTTTTACCGGTGCTTTCCGCTACCAGTTGCTCCAGCCAGATACCGAAAGACGCGAAGCGCTCCGGCATGATCAAAGTAAGTTTGTCACGCCCCATTTGCGCAAGTTTTCCCAAAGCAGCGCCCAGGGTGACTCCCGTGGCATCAAGATTTCCGGAAACGTTTTTAGTTTTTTCTCTTTGTGCCGCACTTATGGCATTTTGCAGCAGCCTTTCCAAGTTTACGCCGATGATGGCAGCAGGAACTACGCCCGGCTTCGATAGCGCGGAGTAACGCCCTCCGATTGCGGGATTGTTGAGGAATGTGTGCCGTAAAGAGAGCTCCTGTGCCGTCTTTATCATTGGGCTGCCTTGATCCGTAATCAGGATAAAGCGGCTTCCCGCGTCACTACCCATTTTTTTTGAAACCAGGGTGAAAAAATATTGGAAGAGGGAAGTAACCTCGAGAGTTGAACCCGATTTTGAAGAAACAAGAAATAGAGTTTTTTCTAAACTCAGGTTTTGGGAAGTCCTGGCAATCAAAGCTGGATCGGTTGTATCCAGAACATGCAAGCTCGGATAGCCGGGAAGGTTGCCAAAAATTTTACTGAATACTTCGGCTGCCAGACTCGACCCTCCCATGCCCAGCAAGACTACATCTTTAATACCGTCCTTGATCAGCGGCTCAAGAGTCGCCAGAATATTTTGTGTCTGGGGTAGCATTTCCCCTGGAGCATCAAGCCAGCCCAGCCTGCTTACGATTTCATCCGGTGCTTGTTTCCAAACGGTGTAATCTTTTGCCCAGATGCGCGCGACTATATCATCCTGAGATAACACACTAAGAGTGCTGATTACAGCGTCATGGTATGTACCCAGAGAGTATGAAAAACGAACAGTGCTCATGGCGTTTTTATCCTATTGATTGCGGCCAAGCAGACTTTTGGCGGCTTCAACTATCTTTGATTCTGTAAACCCAAATTTTTCATAAAGTACCGGTCCCGGGGCGCTGGCGCCAAAGGTATCCATGCCGATGATCTTTCCTTGCAGCCCTACATAATGTTCCCAGCCAAGCCGGATTCCCGCTTCAATGGAGATGCGGGCAGTGATCGCGGGTGGTAAAACACTATGGCGATACTCCTGGGTTTGGTGGTCAAAAATTTCCCAACAGGGAAGGGAGACGACTCGTACATTGATGCCGTCCGCCGCAAGTTTGTGGGCGGCGGCAAGCGTTATGAAGACCTCCGAACCGGTCGCGATCAGAATCAATTCTGGCTTGGGTGATGATTCCCAGAGAATATACCCTCCTCGCCTCGTGCCGGATTCGGCACTACATACGCTTCGATCAAGAACAGGCAGGTTCTGTCTGCTGAACACCAGTGTTGTGGGGCCTTTTGTGTTGGTTAGAGCCAGTCTCCAGGCTTCTACTGTTTCATTGGCATCGGCGGGTCGGATAACTGTCATGTTAGGCACCTGACGCAGATTCATGATCTGCTCGATCGGCTGATGTGTGGGGCCGTCTTCTCCCACGCCGATGCTGTCGTGCGTGAAAACAAAAATTGTACGCAATCCCATCAGCGCGGCCAGACGCATAGGCGGACGCATATAATCGGCAAAGGGCAAGAACGTAGCCGTATAAGGAATAATCCCGCCATGCAGCGCCATGCCTACGGCAATTGCTCCCATGGCATGTTCCCTAACACCGAAGTGGATATTGCGACCTGCGTAACCCCAAGTGCCGCCAACCATGCCGTGCTGACCTTCAGCCGATGTAGCGGGGCTCTGAAAATCACCAAGGCCTTTGAGCCAAGTAAATGTGGAAGGGTTGAGATCAGCAGACCCTCCGGCAAATTCCGGAATTTTAGCGGCGATTGCTTGCATTACCGTCTCCGATGCTTTACGTGTGGCGATATCTTTGGAGCCAGCGGGAAATGAGGTAAAAGAAGCCTCCCAGTCGGCGGGCATTTCTCCGTTGATTGCGCGCAGAAATTCTGCGGCGATTGCCGGCTGTGCAAGCTTTGCGGCATCCAAATCTTCCTGCCATTTATTTTCGAATTTTTTCCCGCGGCTCAGCGCCTTGCGGAAATATTTGCGCGCCTCTTCCGGCACAAAAAATGAGGGATCGGCTGGCCAGCCCAAAGCTGTTTTGGCTCCTTTTAGTTCATCCGCTCCCAGAGGCGATCCATGAGCATCGCATGTTCCCTGCTTGCAGGGCGCGCCATAACCGATTGTTGATTGCACGCAAATTAGCGATGGCCGGTCGGTATCTTTTTTTGCTTTTTTGATCGCCCGGTCGATTGCGGCTACATCATTGCCGTCTTTAACTGTTTGTACCTGCCAGCCGTAAGACTTGAAACGAAGCTCAATATTTTCCGTATAGGAAAGCGCCGCGGAACCGGCAAGTGTAACCTTGTTATCATCGTAAAGGACGATTAACTTCCCCAACCGTAAATGCCCGGCCAAAGCACAGGCTTCACTGACAACACCTTCCATCATGTCGCCATCGCCTGTCATCACGTAAGTGTAATGATCAACCAATTTTGCGCCGTCTTGATTAAAGCGAACTGACAGTTGCGCCTCGGTAATCGCCATACCCACGGCGTTAGCCAATCCCTGGCCCAACGGGCCGGTGGTTACTTCCACACCGGGCGTGTGCTTATATTCTGGATGGCCGGGAGTAAGGCTTCCCCACTGGCGGAAGTTTTTTATATCGTCAAGCGTCAGGTTGTAGCCGGTAAGGTGCAGCAGAGAATATAAAAGCATTGAGGCATGACCGGAAGAAAGAACAAAGCGATCGCGATCCGACCACTGCGGATTCTTGGGGTTGTGTTTGAGGTGCTTTGTCCAAAGAGTAAAAGCGGCGGCAGCGGCGCCTAGAGGCATGCCGGGATGCCCGGATTTTGCTTTCTCAATGGCATCGGCAGCCAGAAACCGGATAGTATCAATACACTTTTTCTCTACTTCCTTTTTGCTCGACATATTTTCTCCTTAAAATATAGGATTGTTTAGGGTGATTACAGCCCCCTATTTCCTCCTCGCAATTCTACGCTTGATCAACTTTACCACTTCAGTAAATACCAGGAGAGTCAATGGCAACAGTATCACCAGCAGCCAGTCATAATTGACAAGATCTGTCAGGCCAAATGCGGCCTGCAAGACTGGCAGATGAATCATACCAATAACCATTATTAGTGTAACGAGTACACTAGCCACAAGTGCTCGATTGGAAAATGGATGCATAATGAAAACGCTCTGATGCAGAGAACGGCAAGCAAACCCGTTAACCAGTCGCGCAAACACCAGCGCGGTGAAAAACATCGTACCGGCCTTTAGATTACTCGCGCCGGTATGCAGTGCATATGCGTAAACCGCTG
>Ga0247842_10004299_pt1 | contig 18028 bp, 13 predicted proteins | sample LaCruzMarch2015__3_FD_192411 | JGI IMG/M metagenome (GOLD analysis project Ga0247842, IMG submission 192411) | Freshwater microbial communities from meromictic Lake La Cruz, Castile-La Mancha, Spain - LaCruzMarch2015_19m | ecosystem: Environmental > Aquatic > Freshwater > Lake | place: Spain...
GCTCCTGCAGCTTCTTGTGGATCGCCTCCAGGTTGTCATGGCGCTCCGCGTAGGTCAGGGCGCTCGGCTCCATCAGCAGGGCCTTGAAGCAGGTGAAGACCTGCCGGGCCATGACCTCGAAGCGGCGCCTGGTCTCGTCCGAGGAATAGAGCGCATCCACCGCGTCGCGCAGCGCCTCGATGCGGGCGAATCCGCTCGCCCCCACGAGGCGCGCCGCGTCGAACCCGAGCCCCAGCAGGTGCTGCTCGCTCGCCTGGATGGCCTGGCGAAGGGCGGCCACCAAGTCCTCGATGGGCGCGACCAATCCGCCGCTATTGCCATCGTCCTCGTCACCCAGGGCGTATTGCGCGAGGGCCTGGCGCAGACCCCGGAGCATCCCGTTGTAGTCGACGATGACCCCGCACTCCTTGCCCGGATAGATGCGGTTCGCGCGCGCAATCGCCTGCATCAGGGTATGGGCGCGCATCGGCTTGTCGATATAGAGGGTCGCCAGGCACTCCACGTCGAAGCCGGTGAGCCACATGGCGCAGACGATCGCGATGCGAAACGGGTGCGCCGGGTCCTTGAAGGCATCCTCGACCGGCACCCGCTTGCCGTCGGGTGTCTCGAAGCCCTTTTTCAGCAGCACCCGGTGGGGGATGATATCGCAGCCCCAGCGCTTGAAGTCCCGGACCTCGTTCTGGGCCTCGCTGATGACGATCTCGATCCGCGTCTGCGCCATCCAGTCGGCCTGGGCACGCAGGTGAGCGAGTGCCTGTCCGAGTCGTTCCCGTGCATCCGGATCGCTGGCCTGCGTCAATTCCGCTGCCTTGAGCAGGCAGAGGTCCTCAATCTGCGCCAGCCGTGTCTGCCAGCGGGTCTGAATACGCTGAAGCATCCGGGCGCAGGTGAGCTTGTCGATACACACGAGCATCGACTTGCCGGTCTCCCAGCGGGTCGCGGCGTGGGCGACGAAATCATCCGCCAACTTGTCCAGCCGATCGTCCGCGGTGATGACCTCATAGTCCTTGCCGAGCAGCCGCTCCAAGAGGCCCACCTGATCGGGGTCCAAGTCGGCCTTCTCGACGGCCGCCGCGATCCGGTCGTTCAGGTCCAGTCGGGCGATGCCGAGCTTCTCGCCGCGGCTCTCGTAGACCAGGCGGACGGTGGACTGGTCCTCCACCGAGCGGTTGAAGTCATAGCGCGAGCAATAGCCGCCGAAAATGCGCCGGGTCAGCTCGTCGTGCTTGAAGAGCGGGGTGCCGGTGAACCCGATGAAGGCGGCATTGGGCAAGGCGAGCCGCATGTTGCGCGCCAGGCGCCCGGCCTGGGTGCGGTGGGCCTCGTCCGAGAGCACGATGATGTCGTCGCGCTCGCTGTAGGGCTCCGTGACCGGTTGATTGAACTTGTGGATCAGGCTGAAGACGTAGCGGTGATTGCCTTGCAGGATCACCTTGAGCGCCTTGCCCGAGTCGGCGCGCGGGGTCTTTTCGTCCGTCAGGCCGCAGCCGATGAAGGTCCGCCGGATCTGGTCGTCCAGGTCCTCGCGGTCGGTCATGATCAGAAAGGTGAAGTTGCCGGCCAGCATCCGGCGGACCTTCTCCGTGAAGAAGGCCATGGAATAGGATTTGCCGCTGCCCTGGGTGTGCCAGAAGACCCCGAGCCGGCCCAGGTCCGGATGGGCGCGCTTCACCAGCGGCAACAGGTCATCATCTGCCGGGTCTGCCGTTCTCAGGGGCAGCGCGCCCGCGACGGCGGCCACGTCGGCCGCCTTCAGGAGTTCCTGCATCGGCATCCGGTATTCGATCAGGCGCGCCCCCGCCGGAAACGCACGTTTCAATGCCTCCTGCCGCCGCACCGACTCCACCGCATTGTTCACCCCGAGGACCTGGTGATTGCGCGCGACGATCTTGCGCGTACCGCCGACGCGGCTGTCATCGAAGAGGATGAAATTCTCGACCAGATCCAGCAGCCGCTCCTTGGCCAACATGCCGTCGAGCAGTGACTGCGCGTCCAGGCGCGCCTTGTCCTTTTCGGTATCGCGCTTCCATTCGACAAAGTGCTCCCAGCGGCTGGTGATGGAGCCATAGCGCGCCCGGTCACCGTTGCTGACGATCAGGAAGGCGTTGTGATGGAAGGCCTGGGCGATGCTGTGCTCGCTCAAGTAATCGGTCAGGTTGTGGTCGAACCCGGTGCGGATGTTATTATAGACCGCCTTCAGCTCGATGAAGACCAGCGGCAGGCCATTGACGAAGAGGATCAGGTCCGCCCGCCGGTTGTAATGGGGTACCCGCACGCCCTGGAGCTTGAGTTCCCGCACCGCCAGGAAGCGGTTGTTCGCGGCCACACGAAAGTCGATCACCCGCGCCCGCTCGCGTCTGATCCGGCCGTCCGCGTCGCGCCACTCCACCGGCACCCCATTGCGGATGAAGTCGTAATAGTCGCGGTTGTGCTGGACCAGCGAACGGAAGGAGTCGATGCGCGTCAGCCGCTCCAGCGCCTGCTCCCGCGCGGCCTCCGGCATCTCCTGGTTTAAACGTTCCAGGGCGGCCCGCAGGTCGCGCGTCAGCACCGCCTCACGCTCCGAGGCCCGGCCCAGGGTCCCGTGCGGGCCGAAGGTCTCGGTATTGAAGGCGTAGACCGACTCCCAGCCGAGCACCAACTCCAGATGCTCGGCGAAGGTCTGCTGAACCAGGCGGTCTTCGCTGTTGATGTTGGTAATCATACGCCGAACAGGTCCAATTGTTGTTGGTGGGGGATCGGAAATACGCCGATGATGACCCAGGGATTCGGCCCTACGAAATGAAACTGCTGAGTGGTCCCAAGAAAAAAGTGCAGGTCTTTCTTCAGAAATTCGTCGAAATATTTCGCCCTTACCTTGACAATCGCCTGCTGTTCGTCGCCCTTGCAGGACTTGAGGCAATTCCAATAAAGCTGCCCGGCTTCCCAATCCAGAATCTGAAGTTCGCTGGTTCGGCCTGCCGCATCTTCAAACTTATAGGAGAAGCTGTAAGGTAGCTTCGGTATGATTTTGAAGGTCTTTCGCCAACTACTGTCATCGAACAAGTCAAGCTGACGGGACCTCTCTCGCATCAAACGGAGCATCTCCAGGTTCCAGACCCGATCCTCGGGCTCCCAGACAAGATCGACGATTCTTGAGGGCTTGAAGACTGCAAGCGACAAGCGATTTGCCTTCGCGCCCTCGATCAGTTCATCGAGTCGTGTGTAGACCTGGGCCTTTTGAAGGACCATAACACGCCGTTCCCGCCACTGGTCAGCGGTGCCCAGATGCGTCACAGGGCGCAGTTCCGTCACATCGACAGGGCGAAAGGTCTCCGGGCGTGGATCGGACAGATTTCTCGCAAGGCGGCACTCGATCCAGTCGAATTTCTTATACTGTTCCTTTTCCTCCAAGCGCCGGAAGGGGACCGGATAGAGTCGAACCCAGGACCCATCGGCCCTCATGCCCGCCGTACACACGGTCTCGCCGTACTTGCGGGACAGGGTGGGGTAGGTCTTCACCGTGATCAGGATGCGTTCCTTCGACACGTTACCCTCGCTCTAAAGGTGGGTGGCTGTAAATCCTTGGCCGAACCTCTGTTCCAAGGCGGCGGCGACGCAGCCGCGGTGACATTGCGTCGGTTCGCGCTCGTAACAGGTCAGCGCCACGCGTTCCCCCCGACGGACCCACTGATCGATGCGTTGCAGGGCGGGGACCTGCGCCGGCAGGCAGTTGCGCTGGTATTCCAGGAAGAGATTATCGTAATCGCCCTGGGTTTCCAAGTTCCGTCGTTGCGCAGAGGCGATCCCGAGTTCCGGCAGATGCACATAACGGATGCCGACCCCTTCACAACCCTGGGCGAGGGCGGTCTTGGAGAAGCCATATTTCCGGCTGATCGGGTTGCGCCGGACATCGCAAAGGAGTGTGATCCCGGTGAGCAGAAGGGCGTTGAGGTAGCTCTCAAGGGAGCGCCCTTCATAGCCGATGGTGGCCAGGCAACCGGTGCCGGCCCTGGGGCGGGCGGCGACTATCCGCGCAAGTGCGACGCTGTCCCCCTCGAGAACCCGCTCCGCGATCTCGCTGCGGGTGCCGAAGTAGGGGTAGCGGCGGTAGGTCTCGGCCGCGAGTGCATCACCCCTCAGGTCCGCATATTTGCGGGAAAAGACGACACACCGGCGTCTCACGTCACGGGCGACTTGAGCGGACCTGCGTCCGGCATCCGTCAGTCGCCAGGTCCCTTCGTCGGGGTCCATCAGGCCGCGGCCGGAGAGCTTGCGGCGATCGGCATCCGAAGTGAAAGAAAGGACCCCAAGCCGATGAGGAACGAACTCATAGCCGGCCACCGGCCCGGTTTCCTGGCAGTAGAGAAACAGCAGCCGCTGAAAATCAAGGTTCTCGACGCCGCCGCCCATGGCATCGAGCAGCCCGAGGAGGTGCTTATGGCGGGTGAACAGAATCGGGTTTGGTGCTTCGATCATACGGCGAGTTCCCCGCTCATCAGGCGCGGTAATAAGAGGTCGCGGGCGGCGCGCAGGTTGCGGATCTGTCTATCCAGCAAGTCCCATAGGGCATGTTGTGGCGCAGTCATTTCCGAAAAGAGTCGTTGAAAACGCTGCGGCGGCACAAGAATCTTGATTTCTGACAGCACTGGAGTGTCGAGTTTCTTGGTGCCATGCGATGCTTCGCCCGCCTTGTCTCGGATTTCGTTGCGTTGCGTTTCCAACGCGTGGAACAGATAAAGCGGGTCGACGTCCGTGCCTGGAATGATGGCTTTCAGGTCCTGATTGAAAGACATGGGTTGAGCGGCGATACTTATACGAAATTCGTTGGCCAGTGACATGCCACGCACAACCGCAAGAATGGTTCCGGCCGGAACCAAGCGGCTCCCTGCGTCGATGGCTTCAGGTGTGACGTGGAGTGTCGTGTCGCTGATACGCATGGTGGTCAGCTCGCGTGAACTCGCCCAGGGGATATCGCCCTCCCAGAACTCGCTTCTCGCCTTGCTCGGGGTGCCGCCTGAAAGGAATCTGGCGCAGTGCCCGAGCGGGCGCATCTCCCAGCCTTCGGGTACTCCGTTTGTGATAGGGGTGTGCTCGTAACCGGGGAAGCGCAGGCGGACGAACCACTCGTTGTAGAGTTGCCGCGCTGAGTCCTCCAACAGGGCCATCCGCCGCCGGTTATTCGCTATCAGCTCGTCGTAGGCGCCCAGAATGTCGGCGATTCTCGTCTGCACGTCAGGGTCAGGGCAGCGTACTTTCAACGCATGTAGAACGTTGCGATTCACGCCGGGGACGGCGGCCTTGTCGCTCTGATAATTTCCGAGGACGTTACGCAGCAGGTAGGCAACAAAGCGTGGGTGGTTCCCCTTGAAGTCAGTGACGTAAAGGGCAGTGTTCAAGGGCCAGTAATCTTCCTCGATATAGAACACCTCACCGATCGTTCCGTATCGTCCGGTCACGACGCCTGGCGGCTTCGCCTTTGCGTCAGCGTGCCGGCCGGTAATGCCGGACGAAGACACAACCGGCACATCGCCGTCCTGCCGCTGCGAGTCAGGCAAGTCGTGACCACGCTGTAAGGTGATGACATCTCCAAGGCGCGAGGTAACCCAACTCATGCCCCCAGGCCCCCGTTCTCGTGAATCTTCGCCGCCGGTTGGGTCTTGGACCGCTCCCGCAGCGCGATCTGATGATGCCAGGGTAATTGTGCAAGAGCCTCTTGCACAACTGCCGCCAGCGGATTCTTCGCCATAAAGCGTTGATTATAAATAAGGTTTTGCGGTTGGAAAACCTTCGCACTAATCCGCAGGCGTAATCGTCGTTCCGGGCGAAAGAAGACAGGAGGTCGAGGCTTTAGCCGGTCGACATCGCGGCTCTGCGGCCCGGGTCCGGCTAAAGCCTCGACCTCCGGTGCGTAGCGCCCGGGCGGCGGCCGGCATGATGACCACGGCCATTCGGTCATAAGCCCAACCCCTCGAAGTTCTCGGCAATCCGCACCGCCAGCCCCGCCGCCTCCCGGTTGAGATCCGCCAACTCGGTGTGGATGTCGCGCAACGTCTGCTCGAAGTCGAAGAAGAAGTTGGCGCGGATGGAGATCATCAGGTCCAGGTCGCCGGTCTCGATCAGCTTGCGCCGGACCTCCTTCTCGCCATGCCCGGCGCTCGACGCCTGGGAGGACATGACGAAGCCGGCGCGCCCGTGGGCGTTGAGATAGCTCCAGAAGTAGGAGATCCAGAGATAGTTGCCGTTGCCGACCTTCTTCTGCTCGAAGATGCCGTAGTCCCTGGGCAGCACGCCCGCGAGCGGTGCGAAGTTCTCCTTGATGGCGGTCATGGCATCGTTGACGAGCTTGGGCAGCGCGGTGCCGCCCAGCGCCGCCTGCTGCATGATCCAGTCGAAGCGCGCCTGCTGCGGCAGGTACAGGGCGCGGCGGCGGATGTAGTCCTCCGGCAGGAGGCGGCGCCGCGGCATCCGCCCGGCGGCCTGGTCCGCGGCGATCTGGCGCCCTGCCGCCTCGAAGCGGTTGGCGGCGTGGCGCAAGTCACCGCGGATCATCCACCACCGGCGGCCGCGTCGCAACGCTTGGTGGCACGGCGTCGCGGCCGGCACGCTAAGCGACGACGCCCCGGCGTCTCGTTCCCACGCTCCGCGTGGGAATGCCGTGCGGGCGCTCCGCGTCCGGTCTTGGCATTGGACGTGGAGCGCCCGCACCTGCCCCCACGCAGGAGAGACCGGGCAAGGATTCGCGCTCTGCCGCCGATCGCGACCGCTGGGAGCGCCGGCATCCTGCCGGCCACGGCGCGGAGCGCCGTCGCTATTGTTTGCGGCCAATGGGTTACGCGCCACGCTCGGCGCCGGTTCGCCGCCTTGCGGCGGCGGGCCGGCAAGATGCCGGCGCTCCGACCCGCGGCTTCGCCGCGACCGCAGCGAATACCTGCCTAGTCTGAGGAGCGTGGGAACCAGAAGGGGGCCGAAGCCCCGGGCCGGAGTCCAAGGCTTCAGCCTTGGACGAACAGGCCCAAGGCTGAAGCCTTGGACTTCAGGCGGTAGCCGCCGGCCGGAACGATGATCGAGGCCGGTGACGCCACGGGCCACCGGAGGTCTCAGCCGCGCTCCACCAGCACGAAGGGTGCCCAATATTTCGGATCGCGTTTGCGCGCGTCGCCGTCCCCGATCCAGTCGAGTTGGGTCTTGCGCAGCGCCTCCGCCGGCGAGCCCTGGCCCTGTGGGTCGAGCCAACTGCGGTAGAAGTCCTCCATAAAGGCGCGGGCCAGCGGGTCATTGAGCGGCCACAGGGTCATCAGCACATTGCGGGCGCCGGCGGTCTGGAAGGCGCGGACCAGGCCGTAGACCCCTTCGGAGCCGTCCACCGCGCCCTTGCCGGTATCGCAGGCGGAGAGCGTGACCAGCTCGGTGCCTTCCAGGTTCAGGTCGATGGCTTCCAAGGCGTAGAGGATGCCGTTCTCGCCGTCCGGACCAAGCTTTCCTTCGAGCCCCCGGTTGGCGCCGGCCAGCGCGATGCCGGACAGGAGCATGGGGCGTTCCCAGCCGCCGGTGGGCGCGTCCGATTGCTCGGCCAGGAAGAAACCGTGGGTGGCCAGATGCAGTGCCCGGGGCGGTTTGGTCAGGGACTTCAGACGGCGCTCGTTGGCGTCCGGGCCGGTCAGGACCATCCCCTCGGGGTTGTCCTTGTCCCAGTAGAAGCGGGCGATTTGGCGGGCCTCGGGGCCGGTATGGGCAAGCGGATCGAAGGTGCCGCGCGCGTCGCGTAGTTGGCGGGTTGCGGCGAGGGTCGTTCCCGCTTCCGAGTCGGGTCGGGGCTCGTGCCCGCTCGGGCGCGCGCCGATCGATTCCGCCGGCGTCGAATCCGCATCCTGTGTCGGCGGACCTTCGATCGCCTTGGCGGGCGCTGGTGCATTCGCAGCGGTCGGGAAATGGTTGTAGTCGATCTCGCCCAAGGCCAACATACCGGCGCCCGCGCGCTCGGGCGGGACGGCCAACAGGTCGCGCCCGGTGCGTAGCGTGCGCAACGATTGGCGCTGCACCCAGTAGCGGCCGTCCGGGAGCTTGAGACGGGCAAATGCGACTAGGTCCAGGGCGCCGTCCGGGGCGATAAAGAGGGTCTCATAGTCCTTGATCGCCGCGTCGAGCGGGCCGAAGAGCGCCTGGTAGACCAGCGGCTCAGCCGCAGCCTCGCCGTCGCGCAGACGCGCGAGCGGGGGATTGAGCGCGGCGGTCGGACCCAAATCGAAGACCCGCAGGGGCGGGCCCTTGCCCGGGTCGGCCGGGATCACGAGTGCCAGCCATCGGGGGTCGGCCCATTCGCCGGTCTTGAAGTCGGCCGGCCGGCAGGCCCGCAGTTCCAGCAGGGCCGAGCCCCGCGGAAGTGCCTTGCGGACCATCTTCCAGTCGAGCGCGCGCGCCGCCCGCTGGTCGCCGAAGGTCCGGTTGAGTGTCGCCAGTTCCACCTCTAGGCCCTCCAGAGTGGCCCGCGACTCGGTGATCGCCTTGGGGTCGGGCTTGGGCAGGTTGATCAGCCGGCTGAGATCCGTATGCGACTGGGCCAGACGGTCGGCCAGTTTCCTGACCCGTGGGTCAAGGCTTAAGCGGGCTAGGCGGGCGACCAGTGCCTCCTGCTCGCTGGCCAGGCGTTTCCAGCGCAGCAGGAGGTCGGCCGCGAGCGGCAGTGCCTCGCTGTCCGGGTGGGCCAGGGCCAAGGTGTAGACGATGTCTTGGAGCCGGGAGTCAGCGTTCACCCGGTCGCGGCGGACTTGCTCGGAGCCGCTGGTGGCGAGCTGAAGGCCCACAAATCCGCGCAGTCGGTCGTCGATTGACCGGAATTGGCGGATGGCTTGCGTGAGTTTGGACTGGTTGACCAAGTTTACGGCTAGGTTAAATTGGGCAGTGATCGTATTCGGATGCTCGGGGCCGAGTGCCCGTTCGAGGGCCGCGAGCGCTCGGTTATTGAGCGGCTCAGCTTCTCCGTAGCGACCCTCGGAGTAGAGCAGAGCGGCCAGATTATTGAGGCTCGTCAGGGTGTCCGGATGGTCGGTTCCCAGCACCCGCTCGCGCGCCGCGAGCGCCCGGCGGTGCAGCGGCTCGGCCTTCCCGTAGCGGCCCTGGGCGAAGTACAGACCGGCCAAGTTTCTGAGGCTCTGGAGGGTATCCGGATGGTCGGCCCCCAGCACCCGCTCGCGGGCCTCAAACGCCTGGCGCGACAGCGGCTCCGACTCCCCGTAGCGGCCCTGGGCCAAGTACATGCCGGCCAGATTGTTGAGGGTCTTAAGAGTATCCGGATGCTCGGCCCCCAGCACCCGCTCGCTGGCCGCGAGTGCCTGGCGGTAAAGCGATTCGGCCTCCCCGTAGCGGCCCTGGGCGTGGTACAGAGCGGCTAGGGCGTTGAGGTCCTTGAGGGTATCCGGATGCTCGGCCCCTAATACGCGCTCGCTGGTTTCCCGCGCCCGGCGGTACAGTGGCTCGGCCTCCCCGTAGCGGCCCTGGGCCTGGTAAAGAGCGGCCAAGTTGTTCAGGGTCATGAGGGTATCCGGATGCTCGGCCCCCAGCACCCGCTCGTGAGCCTCCAGCGCCCGACGGTACAGGGGCTCGGCCTCCCCGTAGCGGCCCTGGGCCCTGAACAGACTGGCTAGGTTGGTGACGCTCCCGAGGGTCTGCGGATGCTCGGCCCCCAACACCCGCTCGCTGGTTTCGCGCGCCCGGAACAACAGCGGTTCCGACTCCCCGTAGCGGCCCTGAGCCGAGTACACACCGGCCAGGCTGTTGAGGCTATTGAGGGTATCCGGATGCTCGGCCCCCAGCACCCGCTCGCTGGTCTCGAGCGCCCGGCGGCAAAGCGGTTCGGCCTCCCCGTAGCGGCCCTGGGAGTGGTACAGGGCAGCCAGGTTGTTGAGGCTCGCGAGGGTATCCGGATGCTCGGTTCCCAATACCCGCTCGCGGGCCGCGAGTGCCTGGCGGTGTAGCGACTCAGCCTCCCCGTAGCGGCCCTGGGATTTGTACAGAATGGCCAAGTTGTTGAGGGTTCCAAGGGTCTGCGGATGTTCGGCCCCCAGCACCCGCTTGCGGGCCGCAAGCGCCCGCCGGTATAGCGGCTCGGCCTCCGCGTCCCGGCCCTGGGCCTGGTACAGATAAGCCAGGTTATTGAGGCTTGAGAGGGTTTGCGCATGCTCCGCCCCCAGCACGCGCCCCCCCCGTTCAAGCGCGACCCTCGCGACCCGCTCCGCGATGTTAGACTGGCCCTGCTCGTATAGTGTGCCGCTGGTGACAGTCAGCATTCTGATCACTTCCTCATCCGTCGGCTCCCGCCCGTCGCGCTGGCGCAGTTGCTCGGTCATCAGGCGGACCATCAAATCGGACTCCGTTTCCGCCAGGCTCAGCGGCGGCGCGCCGAGCGCCAGTGCGGCAAGCAGTGCCAGGATAGAGCGGCGCATGTTGGATCTCCGTGGAGTCAGTGGTTCGATCGAGTTCTTCAGCGATTCCAATGGTCAATTCAGGGCCAGTTGCCCCGTTCCGCTTGACCGTGCGTACCGACCCCAACGGGGTCGAATAGACCAGCCCAGGGCAACGCCCTGGGATAGCGAGAATCAGTCGATTAGCCCTGAAAGGGCGTAACATTGACGTGCGCGCGATCGGCCCAGAGCAATGTCACGCCCTTTCAGGGCTGATCGCGTTGGTATTGCCGACCCAGGGCGTTGCGCCTTAAGCTGGTATGTCACGCCCCTTCGGGGCTCGATCGCGCGCGACAGCAAGCGCAACGCCGCAGCCAAGCCCGGTGTAGATCAACGGTGCAGTTCAAGGCCGACACCCCGCCGGTACCGGAATCACCCGCAACATCCGCACCTGCCCCATCGGCACCAGCAGCGGTGCCCCACCGGCCTCCGGTGCAATCAGCACCAGCAGGTTCGGCGTCTGGACCAGGAGCCGCAATTCCTGCCCGGCCAGCGTAGCCGGGACCGGCTTGAGCGCATCGGGCAGACCGAACTCCTGGTCCAGTGCGATCCGCACGAAGGGGTAGGCGCAGAATCCGCCGCGGGCATGGGCGCTGTAGTCCAGGTGGGCGGCGATGTAGCCCAGGCCATGGGCGCCCCAGAAGAGCAGCAGCACCGCCGGCGGCAGGGCGATCCAGGACCAGCGCGGCAGCCGCTCGGCATAGAGATGCCAGGCGTACAGGGCGGCGAGCGCGAGCGGCAGCAGCCACCACCAGTTCGACTTGAGCGTCTTGAAGCCGTAGATGGCGAAGTAGACCGGCGGGACCTCGAGCCCCATGAGCCCCAGGTCGAATTGGCCGTACCAGGTCTCGGCATAGGCCCAGCCGGCGGTGATGAGCAGGGCCGAGATCAGGGCGAGGAGCAATGTGATATCCAGCCAGGGCAGCCCGCCCGGGCGCGCGGGTGCGGGCTCAGTCATGGCCGGTTACCGGGGTCGCGTCGGCGGGGCTGCCCTCGGGCGTCAGGGGTCTCATGGTGTTGTCGGCGCCCAGGTTCCCATCGCGGCAGGGCCGGCAGGGCGACTGGCCGTCCGGGATGCGGGTCAGGGTGTGGCCCTTCGCCACCGGCTCGCGCTCCCGGGTCTTGGTGCTCGGGAGGCAGTCGTATAAGGGATCGGGGCTCGTCGGCTTGTCATATTTGATGCAGTCGTACCAGAGGCGGTCGGCGGCATCCTGAAGACAGAAGCAGGGATCGGCCGCCGCCGCAACGCCCGCCAGCAGCACGAGCGGGCCGACCCTCAACGCCAGTGAACGCATACCGAAGGCTCCAGATCGATCAGATGGCACCGGCCTGACCGGACCTGGCCGGCTCGCGCAGCCCAGGCGCGGCGATTGCGCAATGCAGGTCTTGGGTGGATCGGGCGGGGATTCGGAGGGTGACGATACACAAAAATGGATGCCTGGTGCAACTGTGGTTATTGGCCGACAGCAACGTCGTCCCGGCGCGACTTGCCGCGTTGGCGGTCGTGGTGAGGTTGCGTCGCGGCGGGATGTCGCTTCCACCGGATCCCGGCCTGACTTTCACGGCGAAGCCGCGGCCTGCGGTCTGCTTGCGGCTGGAGCGACGATCAAGAACACCCAGGAATATAAGGGCCAGGCTCAATGCGGCCACGCTCAATCATGTCGGCACGGCGCAGACAAGGGCATAATTGAGCCCGGCGCCTTTTCCCGGCCCCTTGTCCCTGTTTTTTCCAGCAACCGCCGATCGCGGTACACCGGCGCGCGGGATCCCGCTTCGGTCGTCAGTGCGGATCGGCGAAAATCTCATCAAGGCTGTCGGCGCCGAGGATATGCTCGGACCACCGCAGCAGCGTGTCGGTGTCGGCGGTTTCGAGGCGCTGGCGGATGGCTTGGTCGGGCGGGCCGAATTTGACGACGATCTGGCGCAGTAAGATGTCTGCCACGCCTTCCTGCCGCCCCTCGCCAAACACTTCCTGGTAAAAGCGGGTCTTTTTTAGATCAGTCTCGGGTAGATGCAACATGGTACGAATCTCTTCGCGAGTAAGCTTGGGGAACTTATAGACCAAAATGGTCTCGACCAGATCCAGGATCTCCAGCGGGTCCGCGGCCGGGTCCGGGTTGGCCACCAAGGCCCGCGCCTCCGCCGGCGCTTGGGCTGCCTCCAGCACGATCAAGCGCGCCAAGCGGGCATCGAAGCTCAGGCGCTCGACCTTCAACAGGTCGTTCAGATAGACTCGCCGCAGCAGGCCGCACTGGAGCAGGCTCTCATAAGGCGCCAGGATGCCGGTGTCGGCCTGCGGATGCGGGAACACCACCACAGCCTGCCAGGGGCGGGTGACGCGGTGGCGGTACAGGTACAGAAAGATCGCGGCCAGCCAGCGGGCGTAAAAGGTCTTGCGCCGTTGAAACTGTGCCTCGGTAAAGATCAGGGGTGCGTCGGGGCGATCCGGTGGGGGCAGCAGTACCCCATCGAGGCGAAATGCGGTCTGCTTGACCTCGATCGCCCGCATCCGATAGTCCGCCGCGTCGGCGACCGGCAGACCGGCGAGTTCAAAGGCCATGGCCGGGCGCTCTTGAAACAGACGATAGAGTAACGGATCGGTGTGCATGGGAAGCTTGGGGTGGACCGGCCGCAGTTCGGGGTGACGATACTCACAACTGGATGCTTGGTGCAACCCGAGCGTCTCTTAGACGATTTCTTGGCCGAGGTCCAGAGGCAACGCCGATGAGCAGAACTGCAGTGATTCGTGTGGAGCGGGGGCGCGATGCGGGCCTGTCCGATCTGCGCGAGCGCTTCCTGGCGGCTTGGAAGACCGGGACCTATCAGGGTGAGGCCTTCGTGTTTGAATCCGCGAAGGCGCTGTTTCAGGTGTTGACGCCGGAGCGCTGGGAGCTGATCGAGTGCCTTCAGGGGGCGGGTGCGCTGGATGCGGCGGCCTTGGCTGCTGCGCTGCGTCGCGAGGGACAGTACGTTGACGCAGACTGTCGGGCCTTGCTGGAGGCCGGGCTCATCGAGCGTGACGGGCCCGGTCGCTGGTGCGTTCCCTTCGCGGAGATCCGGGCGGATTTTGCCTTGCGCGGTGCGGCCTGATAAGAATCCAGTGCCATGGTGCGACGCCGATCCAGGTTCTAAAGTCCTTGGTGAGGGCGGGTTGCGGCCGCGCTGCGGCGCCGCGGCGAATGCCGACGCCGCGTTCCCGCGCGGCCCGTCGCGGCTGAAGCCGCTCCCACAGCGTCGCTGCGCGACTTTCACGGTAGTCTCCGGCCACCCTGACCGGGTGGGAGGTCGTCGGTCCGCTGTGCGGACCACAGACCTCTGATCAAGGCCGGGGCGCGCCGACCGGCGGTCGGCGCCCCCGGTGCCCTCAGCCCGCGGCCTTGAGCCGCTTGCGCATGGCGTGCAGGGTTGGTTCCGTATAGCCGTTGGGGACCTCACGGCCCTTGAAGATCAGGTCGCAGGCGGCCTCGAAGGCGATGCCGTCGAAGGCTGGGGCGAGCGGGCGGTAGAGGGGGTCACCGGCATTCTGGCCGTCGACCACGACCGCCATCCGCTTCATGGTCGCCATGACCTGGTCGCGGCTGACCACGGCGTGGTGCAGCCAGTTGGCCACGATCTGGCTTGCGATCCGCAGCGTTGCGCGGTCCTCCATCAGGCCGACGTTGCTGAGATCCGGGACCTTGGAGCAGCCCACGCCCTGGTCGATCCAGCGCACCACATAGCCCAGGATCGCCTGGCAGTTCAGATCCAACTCCTGTTGGATCTCGTCCGCCGTCCAGGCGCGGTTGGGGTCGAGCGGGATCTGCAGGATGGTGTCGAGGCTGGCGCGCCGGCCGCCGGCGGCGATCTCGGCCTGGCGGGCGGCGACGTCCACCTGGTGGTAGTGCAGGGCGTGCAGGGTGGCGGCGGTGGGGGAGGGGACCCAGGCGCAGTTGGCACCGGCGCGCGGGTGGACGGCCTTGGTCTCGACCATGGCGCGCATCTCGTCGGGCATGGTCCACATGCCCTTGCCGATCTGGGCGTGGCCGGGCAGGCCGCAGGCGAGCCCGGTGTCGACGTTCCAGTCCTCATAGGCCAGCAGCCAGGGGGCGGCCTTCATGGCGCCCTTGCGCAGGACGGGGCCGGCCTCCATGGCGGTGTGGATCTCGTCCCCGGTGCGGTCCAGGAAGCCGGTGTTGATGAAGATGACGCGCTCGCGGGCGACCCGGATGCACTCCTTCAGGTTGACGGTGGTGCGCCGCTCCTCGTCCATGATGCCGATCTTGAGCGTGTTGCGCGCGAGCCCCAGGGCGTCTTCGACCCGGGCGAAGAGGTCGACGGTCAATTGGACCTCGTCCGGCCCGTGCATCTTGGGCTTGACGATGTACATGCTGCCGGTGCGTGAGTTGCGGAGCGTCCCGGTGCCCTTCAGGTCATGCAGGGCGCACAGCGCGGTGACCAGGCAGTCGAGCATCCCCTCCGGGACCTCGGAACCGTCGGGCAGCAGCACGGCATCATTGGTCATCAGGTGGCCGACGTTGCGCACCAGCATGAGCGAGCGCCCGGGCAGCGTCAGGGTGCTGCCGTCCGGGGCCGTATAGGTCCGGTCGGGCTCCAGGGCGCGATCCAGCATCCGGCCGCCCTTGTCGAAGCGGGCGGTCAGGGTGCCCTTCATCAGGCCCAGCCAGTTGCGGTAGACGTCCACCTTGTCGGCGGCGTCCACGGCGGCGACCGAGTCCTCGCAGTCCTGGATGGTGGTGACGGCGGATTCCACCAGCACGTCGGCGACCCCCGCCGGGCTTGCCTTGCCGACCGGGTGCGCGCGGTCGAGCTTGAGTTCGAGGTGCAGGCCGTGGTTGACCAGCAGGACGGCGGTGGGCGCGCCCGGCTCGCCGCGGTAGCCGGCGAAGCGGGCCTGGTCCTTGAGCGTGGTGGTCGCGGCGTCCGCCAGGTCGATGACCAGCCGGCCCTGGTCCACCCGGTAGCCGCGGGCGTCCCGGTGAGAGCCCTGGGCGAGCGGTGCGGCCTCGTCCAGGAAGGCGGCCGCGCGGGTGATGACCTCGGCGCCGCGCGCCGGGTTGTAGCCCTTGCCGCGCGCCAGGCTGCCCTCATCCGGGATCACATCGGTGCCATAGAGGGCGTCGTAGAGACTGCCCCAGCGGGCATTGGCGGCGTTCAGGGCGTAGCGCGGGATACTGACCGGGACCACGAGTTGGGGGCCGGCAATGCGCGTTATCTCCGGGTCGACATTGGCGGTGGTCACGGCGAAGTCCGGGCCCTCGGGCACCAGATAGCCGATGTCGGAGAGGAAGGCGCGGTAGGCACCCGGGTCGATCGGCTGCCCCTGATGCGCCCGATACCAGTCGTCGATCCGCGCCTGGATGGCGTCGCGGTGTGCGAGGAGCGCCCGGTTGCGCGGGGCCAACTCGGCCAGGATGGCGGCGAAGGACTGCCAGAGGCCGTCCGGGGCTATCCCGGTGCCCGGGGCGATTTCATCCTTCACCAGATCATACAGGGGCTTGGCGACTCTTAGGCCGCCGACTTCCACGCACTCGGTCATCTGTGTTTGCTCCGACCCCCGGATGGCGAGGGTGTGTCGTTGAGGTGAGGTGAGGGGCGGCGCCCCGGTGCAGTCGGGAGAATGTCAGGCCGCCGGGTGCCGGCTGCAAGTTGCGGGGAGTGATTCTCCCGTGCCCCCCGCCGGCCGGTCGGGTGTCCGGGGATGATAGCAATCCCCGGCGCGGGGCGTCATGCCCGCGTCCTGGTTGCCGTCCGCGCCGGGACTTCCGGTCCTTCGGCGCCCGAAAAAGGCGATCAGGATCGTCGTTTTTGACATTCAATTTTAAGGGAAGTATGTTTTCTGTTGCTTGGTCCGGCGCACGGCTGCACGCCAGCGCCGCTGCGCAATGGCGGTTCCGCCACGACGGCGGGCAGGCGATGGCGGATCGCCCTGCGGGCCTCCGGCCTGCCGTTCGGCCGCTCGTTCCCACGCTCCCGCGTGGGAATGCCGGGCGGGCGCTCCGCGTCCTGTCTATGAACCGGACACGGAGCGCGCGCTCGTGCTCCCCGGCTTCCGCGTGTTGGCCGCAAGGCCGTCGGCTGTAGGGCGGACAAGCGCCGGCGCAGTCCACCGAAACCCGCGCTACTGCCACAAGAGTCGCGCTACCGTCATTCAAAAAAATGGTGATCCAAAGATGCTTACTATTCGCCGAGAACAGATGCAGGCGCTCGTCGAGGGCAGCAAGCGCCGTTTCGAGAGTGGACTGACAGCCGACCTGCGGAATAGTTATGGCCTGCGTAAAGCAGGTAATGCACAATCCGACGAGGACTTCGTTGCAACCGAGGTTCGTTGCGCAGTCGCCAGCGGTATCGTCGAGCAAGATGACATCCGCGATTACGTAACGGCATCCTGGCTCGTCGGGTGTCCGATCACGCAATTCTGGCCTGCCGCTCTTACCTTGCTCGCGAATCCGAATTACGCGCGCAGCTACTGTGCCCAGCGCCTCCTTGCCGTCGCTAAAGCAGCCCAGGGCAATGATCATGACTGAATATGGCCAAGTCGTCGAAAAATGTCGGAAATATGAATTCCTGATTGTGGTGGGTGCGGAGGATCACTACTCTACCCCTGGGAATAAGATGATGTTCCTCGCTCAGGCAGTACGCTACGTCAGGCAATATGCCTCGAAGTTCGATCTCACGACAGTCCATTACTACACCGGCGACGCTACTGCCCCTCAGACCGCGGCATTCGAGACCGCGGTCACGAACTATGGCGGTACCGTAAAGTGCGTGAGCGACTGGACGGCGACTGCCGCACGCATCAATACGAAGCAGGTTATCGTCGATGAGCAAGTCTTCGACAAGCGGATCAGTGTGCTGATGTGCATCGCGCATGGGGTACCGGGTCGAATTTGGTTGGCGAACAGGCAGGGTATCTATTTCACAAAGGATTCGTGCGCGGGTATGGAGGCAAGTGCCTTCGCCGCCGCTGGTGAGAATGGAAAAGGTTATGCGTCGGTACACATCACATCCTGGGCCTGCCAAACCGGTAACGGTTATCCGCGCGGAAGCGATGCGTCCACCCGGATGGCCGAACGTCTTGCGCAGTCCGCGGCAACTATTGCGCGCGTGACGGTCTTCGCATCCGCCACCCGCACCTCATATGCGGAGACTTGGGAAACCGGTCTCAGCGGACGTATCAAGGATGCCAATGGGTCCCGTGTAATAATAGACGGCGCAGTCTGGCAGAGCACCGGCGCGGACGGTCATATCAAGTCATTGGAAAAAAGCTAGGAGGGCGACATCAAGCTGCCGCACGGGATGCATGTGTTCACGCCGGGCCAGGCCGATGGCTATGCGAAGAAGACACTTTACTGACAGGTGCGCCGGGCAGTGTACAATGTGGTGGCCAACGTTTGCGGGCTCGTACTGCTCGTTGCAGCGTTACCCGTTGACCTATCCTCGGAGCCCCATGACATGACAGGTCCCCATACCTTCGCTTGGATGCCTTTGGATCCGGTAATTATAACCCGGCTGCCGAGTTTTGCGCAGCCGAGCGATAGCGACCCCTGGGTTGCCCGGGTCGATGTGAGTCTCCGGTTGCTCCCAGAGAT
>Ga0247842_10004300_pt1 | contig 18026 bp, 11 predicted proteins | sample LaCruzMarch2015__3_FD_192411 | JGI IMG/M metagenome (GOLD analysis project Ga0247842, IMG submission 192411) | Freshwater microbial communities from meromictic Lake La Cruz, Castile-La Mancha, Spain - LaCruzMarch2015_19m | ecosystem: Environmental > Aquatic > Freshwater > Lake | place: Spain...
ATGAGATTGGCAGAATGGTAGGTGGTTGGTTTAAAATGACAAAATAGGGCCGCCTCCTGGGAGGAGAGTCCTTGTGTTTACGGACACAGGGAGAGAGCTCTTTGAATAGTCCAATAACTTATTCCTGGCGAGAGATGCCAAATAGGGAAACAAGGTTCTGCAGAACAACAAGTAGCATTTTTTGTGAAAGTTGTAGCAGGACAGGATGTGTAGAAGAAAGATGGTAAGTAAAAGGGATAAGTTAGATTAATGCCGTGGGCATCCGTGGCGGCAGCTGGAACAACGAATCGTCGAACTTGCGGGTGTCGGATCGCAACAACGCCAGCTGGACGAACACGAACCGCAACAACAATGTGGGGTTTCGCGCTGTCAGGACATTCTTAAAAAACTGGAGGCGGCTCTTCCGTAGTGGTGAGGTGAAAACATACAAGGGGTTATTTGAGAAGATAGTAAGTTTTGAGAATCTCCTGCGCGCTGCAAAGCTGGCGCAGAGAGGTAAAAGAATGAAAATAGATGTGGCTAAGTTTAACTTTGGATTAGAGAGTGAACTCCTGAGGTTACAGGATGAGCTAAAAGCCCAGACCTATAAGCCAGGTAATTACAGGCATTTTTATGTTAATGACCCTAAGAGGCGGCTGATTTCTGCTGCACCTTATCGGGATAGGATAGTGCATCATGCATTCTGCAATATTGTTGACCCGATTTTTGATAAGACCTTTATTTGTCATTCTTATGCCTGTCGTTTAAATAAAGGTACGCATAGGGCCTTGGATAAATGTCAGAGTTTTATAAGAGCAAATCAATATGTTTTACAATGCGATATTAGTAAGTATTTTTTTTCGATCAACCATCAGATTTTACTTTCCATCATTGTCAGAAAAATTAAGGATAAAGAGGTGGTGAGGCTAACGGAATTGATTATTAACTCAGGGGCGAATAGCACAAGAGGCATACCCATTGGCAATCTCACCAGCCAGTTTTTTGCCAATCTTTACTTAAACGAGCTGGATTATTTTGTTAAGTTTGATTTGAAAGAAAGATATTATCTTCGCTATATGGATGATTTTTTAATCTTCGGTAATGATAAGAAACATTTACATAAAATTAAAGAGGAAGTCAGAGATTTTTTAGGCGAGAACTTGCGACTTGATTTACACCTTAAGAAATCAATAGTTTATCCTGTCAAATCAGGGGTGGATTTTTGTGGTTTTCGGATTTTTAAAGATTATCGCCGGTTAAGAAAGACTAATGTGAGGCTCTTTACTAAGCGGATGAGGAAGCTGAGAGGGCTTTTCAGGCAGGGGCGAATAGAGATGAAAGACATTTCTCATTCTCTAAGGTGTTGGATTGCCCATGCCTCTTATGGGAACACCTATAACTTACGTAAGAAAATGCTTGAGAAGTTAGTGTTTAAGGCAAGTAATGACGTATCTGCTTGCAATTTAAGGAGTTTTATCTCTGATTGAACCTCCTTCAAAAACGTTGGTTATCCCCTAAAAAGAAAATTTGGCCTTCTGGCTGGCTAAGATCTTGCCATTGACCACAAAACCTCAAAGCGCAGCGTGCAAAAAGATTCAATACCAACTTTCAAGTTGCTTGCTATAGCCTTGCTTACAGGTATGCTTTGCGTCTGAAAAAAAGCCCTAAAAATACGCGACTATGTCTTTAGAGGTAATCCGTGCAGGCATACTCTATCCTGATGAGAATTATTTATACGACGTATGTGTATGTAGCTATAGCGCAGGTAAAAATTTATATTGAAATTATAACCAGAACCAGTTAAAATTATATAAGGTGTAGAGAGAGTCTGGCGTTACGCATCTCTTGACGCCACGCATTTGAAAAGTGCGGGATTGATAAATTTGAAAATTTATGTTATACTTAAATGAGAAAACAGGGAATCCGAAAAGGCAAACCCCAGACATCCCTGATGTCAGGGGGGCGCAAAGTCGTGCATTCCGCTCTTGTCCGCAAGGGCTGGATAGGCAGACTGCCGAAGATTCAAATTTTAGAGGGTTTTATCCCCGGCAGGTTCTGCCGGGGATTTTTTTAAACAAGGAGATGGTGACGTGATAAGCAAGCAAGCAAGCAAGCAAGCAAGCAAGCAAGCAAGCAAGCAAGCAAGCAAGCAAGCATATACTCTTCTAAATAAAAATTTTTTTACCTTTCAGCCTTTGGCTGAAAGGAGTAAACCCGAATTTCTGAAGTTATTAGGAATTCGGGTTTTTTATTTTGTACCAGCGAAAGCGAGAAAAATATGGTAAGGATACCACGTATACATATTGAAGGCGGACTTTATTATGTGACTATCCGCGGTGACCACGATGAAGAGATTTTTAAAGAGACAGAAGACTACCAGGGGTACTTAAACCTGTTGAAAAAATATAAAGAGCAGTACGGATTTAAATTATTCGCATTTGTTTTGCTGCCGAATCATCTGCGCCTCTTAATTGAATTAAAGGAAGGGATAATCTTATCGGATATTATGCATGACCTTAATGGAAATTATACCAAATATTTTAATAGGAAATACATCCGGAAGGGGCATCTCTTTCAGGAAAGATACAAGATGAATTTGATGGAAAAGACCCATTACCTTATATATATGAGCGCCTACATTCATCTTTATCCTCAATGGCTAAATTTGGTCCCAAAGGCCGCTGTCTATCCTTACAGTAGTTGCCCCGTTTATTTGTATTACGCAGGTCTTAAGGGCGATTACGAAAATACAAAACCAGAGCTTTTCGGCTTTGAGGTGGGGATGAAACAAGAAATAATGGAGGTTTTAGGCGCCCTAGAAGAGAAAAATTATGCGAATTACTTAGGAAGTATTTCCAGGGAAGAAATAAAAATCTTCGCAAAGCATTTGAAGAAAGGGACAGTTATGGGTAGCCAAGAGTTTAGAGAAGAAGTGAGATTAAAGATAGAAGCTCACTGGCAGGAGAAGTACCGGCAGAAGATGGTCTCTTTGAAGCAATGCATAAGCGACTTTGAGAATGAAAAGGGGAAATTAAAAGAATTGGAAGAGAAGCTAGGATAGGTGAGGGCATAAGATGGGATGGTTAATGAATAAAATAATCAAGGATAAAAAAAGAAAGGTAAGCTTGGCAAGGCTGGGATTTTCCAAACGCAACGGCAAGGATATGCTGGATATTATAATTCAGATGCGTGAGAGCCAGCATAAACTGATATTTACGCGCGTAATTTTTGTCTCTATGCATCCGCGCATAATCCGTATAGCGCGCATTGAAAAGGAGTGTGGTTAAAATGAAAAAACTTACTATAAGAAGATTTATAAGAAGGGTAATTTTGTTAGGGTGGGGTATTGGCTGTTTGCTGTACGCCTCTATTTCTTATGCCAATAATGTGGTGGTAAGTAATGTGCAGTTATTGACGCCGGATATAACCGCAGGCACGGTAAAGGTAAGTTTTACGCTTTCGCAGGAGAATCCCTTCGGGGATTTGACCTATGATAGCAAGGCCTATTCAGATTATATCTGGGTGTTTGTCAAATATGCGGTGGTGCCGGTGGATGAAACAGTAGGATATAAGCATGCGGGTTTGATTTCTGGCACGGGTTGTGTAACTCCCACTTCAGATGGTAAGGGAATATTTATCAAGGCTTCAGATGCCGGGGTAAGTGGCAATACCTTTTCTGTACTCTGGAAATTTACGACTGATGGGGTTGCAATTGATAAAACGGTTCAGGTTAAAGTCTGCGCAATTGAAATGGTAAAAATCCCAATTGGCTCTTTTTATTATAATGTGTCTGGAATCGGCGGCTCAACCTATAACAACTACGGAGCTGGTTCAGAGGTTTTGGTTTCCGCAGCTTCACATGTGCCGACAGGTGCCTCAACCGGCTGGCCAAATGGCTATTCCAGTTTTTACATTATGAAATATGAGGTCTCCCAGGGGCAGTATGCGGATTTTTTGAATATGTTAAAAGCAACAGACGCCACAGCAAGATTTGAGAGTCATACTGATTACGAACATACTATTACCTATACTTCAGGGAGTGCTTATGGTTTGCGCTATGCCGCCTCAAAGCCTACAAGAGCTTCAGCTTATCTAAGCTGGGATGATGTCAGAGCTTATGCTTCCTGGGCAGCTCTTCGGCCAATGACTGAGATGGAGTTTGAAAAGGCAGGCAGAGGCACAAGCAGTGGCACATTTTTTAAAGCGGTTTATCCTTGGGGCAGCGATAACCCTGACACAGGCAATGTGCTTTACTGTCCTTTAGGCCATGTCTCTCCCTATGATGCCTGGAAATACTATGCTAATTATTATGATGGAGGCAGTAATGCTAATACCTATGATGGTCCGACCAATGTGGGTAATTATTTAGCTGGAAGCATAGAGAGTCCGGTGATAACCCGCACCACAGCTCAGGCCGGGGCTTCTCCTTATGGCGTGGCGGATTTAGCGGGAAATGTCTGGGAGCATATGATTAATTGCGATAAGAATTCCGGTACAACAGTATTAACACCTGCTAATGGCGATGGTGCCTTACATACTAGTTATTTAACTGATTTAAACTGGTCAGACGCGGCATTAGGAAAGGGCATCCGTGGCGGCGGCTGGGACAGCGTATCGTCGGGCTTGCGGGTGTCGGATCGCTACTACGCCGGCTGGTCGGGCACGAACCGCATCTACTATATGGGCTTTCGCGCTGTCAGGACTAGTGAGTAGTTTATTTGTTTTGCTGTTTTGATGTTTGTAGTCTTGGCTTTGTGTAAAATTTTTTGAGTTTGAGAGGGTACAATGGAAAAGAAAATAGCGCCGGTGATTGAAAAAGTCTATGATGCGATTCTCTGGTTTTTGCCAAAACTGGAGCAGTTTCCGCGCAGCCAAAAATTTTTACTGGGCGACAGGATTGAGACAATGCTCCTGGATATACTGGAGCTTTTGATTGAGGCGAACTATAGCCGGTCAAGGACAGAGATCTTAAGCAGGGCTAATTTAAAGCTCGATAAATTAAGGTTTTTGATGAGGATAAGCAAGGATATGCGTTACATTGATTTAAAGGCCTTTGAATATCAGGCTAGGCTGGTGGATGAGATTGGCAGAATGGTAGGTGGTTGGTTTAAAATGACAAAATAGGGCCGCCTCCTGGGAGGAGAGTCCTTGTGTTTACGGACACAGGGAGAGAGCTCTTTGAATAGTCCAATAACTTATTCCTGACCCATAAAGTCTTGGGCAAAGAGGAGCTGAATTTATTCAGCAGTTTTTGAAGGGAGCAAGTAGTTTTTTGACGAAAGTTCTCTTTAAGAAGAATTTCAAGGGCTAATTTTATTATGATAGCCGGGGATAAGTTAGATTAATGCCGTGGGCCGCCGTGGCGGTAGCTGGAACAACGAATCGTCGAACTTGCAGGTGTCGGATCGCAACAACGCTGGCAACACGAACACGGGCCGCAACAACAATATAGGCTTTCGCGCTGTCAGGACATTCTTAAAAAACTGGAGGCGGCTCTTAATTAGTGGTGAGGTGAAGAATGAGGCTTAAACTCAAATCATTAAGGTATATTGTGGCAGGGGTTCTTTTCTTGTTTACTATTCACTGTTCTCTATCCACTATCTTGGCTAGTCCCCCTTATGACGGAGGAACTGGCGATGGTTGGGGTCTGGCTACCTCTTCTGATACATCCTTAGGGGGCCCAAGGATTAATTTTACCTCTCAAGCTAGCCAGAGTTTTTTTGTGGGTGATGCAGCCACAGCCATATCTAGCATTACCATTTCCCAGGAGGCGGCTTCAGGCATTACTGCACTAAACGATATCCGCATTCGTATCCCCTCGGATCTGGCAATGAACTGGGATACTACGGATACCACCGCGACAATTACGGATGTAGCCTCAAGCAAAGTTTCCTCAACAGTAAGTTATCCGGATAATAAGACTTTGCTTATTGATGTTACTGCTGATTTCTTATCGGGTGATGCAATTATTATTTCGGATTTAGCATTTAAAGATTTTACCACAACTTCAACGGGAAAATTAAGCCTGAATATCTCTAATTCCGACATTAAACAGTACTGGGATATTAAAGATAAAAGTATTGGAACTCTTTATACCTTTGGCGATGGCTGGGCTTATGCTACATCAAGAAGCAGGTGTTTGACTCCTCCGGCAATCACCGCTCCTCAAGGAGGAGAAAACTGGATAGTGAATAGCGCGCATCCTGTTACCTGGTCAACCAGCGGATTTTCTGGCACAACTTTAAAACTGCAATATTCCAAGGATGATTTTTTAAGCAATATAACCAATATTACCGGCGCTTCTTCATTAACGGTGAGCACTGGAACTTTTAACTGGACAATTCCCGATGATATTTATTCAACGGTAAAGGTAAGGTTTGTGGATAATACCAATCCCGATGTTACTGATGCCTCAAATAATGACTTTAAGATTATCGGTGCTTTTGATATAACTTCTCCGGATGGAGGAGAGAACTGGGCAGGTGGAAGCACTCATAATATTACTTGGACAACTACCGGCACAATCTCCACAGTAAAGTTAGAGTATTCTTTAGATAACTTTGTCTCGGATGTGCATACTATTGGCACGCCGCCCATTCTTAATGAAGGAAGTTACTCCTGGATCCTTCCTACTGTTGTTTCTAGCACGGTTAAGGTGCGGGTTTCCTCTAATGCGGATTCTACTGTATATAATACCTCTGCGGCTAATTTTACTATTACCGGCTTACAGCTTACCTCGCCCAACGGAGGAGAGGAATGGGAGAAGGGCTATACCCATAGCATTACCTGGAAGTCAGCAGGCACTATAGCCGATGACATCGTGTTGAAGTATTCGGTGAATGGCGGCACCACCTGGAAGGCTATTGACTCCGGACAGCCGGCAACGGGAAGTTATCCCTGGAGTGTGCCTAATGATGTCTCTACCATGGTGAAGGTAAAGGTTTATAGCGCCTCAGCTGAGGCGACAATTTATGATCTCTCTGATAGCAATTTTACGATTGCGGCAAATCCTAAGCTCACTATTACTAGCCCTAATGGCGCAGAGAACTGGGAGGTGGGCAAGGTCTATAACATCACCTGGAATAAGACCGGCAGGCTATATGATACGGTGGATTTATATTATTCAACTGATGGAGGAGGAAGCTGGACGACAATTGCCTCAGCTCAATCTAATTCAGGAACTTATTCCTGGAGTGTGCCGGATGCGGTTGGCACACAGGTGCAGGTTAAGGTAATTGAGTCAGGAGTGCCGGCTGCTAGAGATACTACCACTAAGGTAGAGGATGCCTCCGATGCCAATTTCTCTATTATTGAGCCGACGATTACCATTACTTCACCCAACGGAGCAGAGGCCTGGGCTTATGGAGATACAAGAAATATTACCTGGACAACCACAGGAACAGTAAGTAATAATCTTTTATTAGAATACTCTAAAGATGACACAAGCTGGACGGAAATTTCTACCGGCCAGGCAAATGACGGAACCTATTCCTGGGTTCTTCCTGATGACCCATCTGAGACAATTAAAGTGCGCATAACGGATAATGATAGGACCCAGGTTAAGGATACCTCGGATAATTATTTTACTTTACTCACCCGGCCGCGGATTACTCTTACCCAGCCAAACGGTGGAGAACTATTAACTATTGGGGACTCTTATTCCATTAAGTGGAATATTGACGGCCAGATTACCTCGCATTATGTAAAGATTGAGTATTCTAAGGACGATTTTGTCGCGGATACGCAAGCCATATCCAACTATACGCCTAACGATGGCGAGTTTACCTGGTTGAGTGTGGCTGATGATACTTCTTCCACAATTAAAATACGGATTACGGATTTACAGACCGGCTTTAGTGATGTAACAGATACTTCGGATAACTATTTTGAGATTAGGTTGCCTTCAGTAACAGTAACCTCGCCTAATGGCGCAGAATCCTGGTATGCCACTGGTGTATATCCGATTACCTGGACAAAAGAAGGTGTGGTGGGTAATCTGATCTTAGAATATTCGCTGAATAATGGAGGTAGTTGGACTGAGATTACTACCGGTGTAAGTCCGGACTTAGGCACATATACCTGGACACTTCCTAATAATCTGAGCAGCCAATGCTTGGTCAGGATTAATGACCCAAACAGGGTAACTACCACTGATACCTCAAATGCGGTTTTTAGTATTATTGCTCCCTCAATTACTCTAACCTCGCCGAATGGCGGGGAGAACTGGATTGTGGGGACTACGCATGATATTACCTGGACCTCTATAGGCACAAATGGCTCGGTGCATAATAATCTTACCCTGCAGTATTCTACTAACGGAGGCTTAAGCTGGATCAATATTGCTACAGCTGAGGCAAATGATGGAATATATAGCTGGACCGTGCCGGATGCAATTTCTACTACTGTCCTGGTGAAGCTCTTTGATGTTTCGCGTACAGAGACGGTGGATACGTCGGATGCGAATTTTACTATTTCCTCGCCTACTATTACAATAACTTCACCTAATGGCGCTGAGCAGTGGGTAATTGGCACCCAGCATAATATTACCTGGACTTCAGTAGGGTCAATCTCGGCTAACAACATAAAATTAGAGTATTCTGCTGACGGAGGCTCAACCTGGACTGATATTGCCACGGGTGAGGTAAATGATGGCACTTATAACTGGACTGTGGCGAATGCGGTTTCGGGGACCTGTAAGGTAAGGATTACTGATACTGGCCGGACAGATACGCCACAGGATACTTCAGATGGAGTATTTGCCATTTTAGTGCCGCAGATTACGGTTACTAAACCTAATGGTGGAGAATTATGGACAGTGGGAGATACTGAAGCCATTACCTGGAGTGTGGTAGGGCAATTGTTAGGTAAATTAAAATTAGAATATTCCAAGGATAACTTTATCTCAGATGTCCATCTCATTGATGATAATGTAACTAATACCTTAACCTCTTATAATTGGGTTGTGCCTAATGATGTCTCTACCACGGTGAGGGTGAGGATTACAGATATTGGCCGTCCTGCCAGCACAGATAAATCCAATAGTGACTTTACAATTTTACCTACCCCGGAGATTACACTTACCTTGCCTAATGGCGGCGAGTCCTGGATTATCGGCACTCAGCATAATATTACCTGGGTAGATAATGGCGGGCCGATTAGCAATAATTTGAAATTGGAATATACGGTTGATGGCTCAAACTGGATAATTATTGCTACAGGTGAGGTAAATGACGGGGTTTTTCCCTGGACCGTGCCGGATAATGTCTCAAGCACTGTGCGGGTAAGAATTACAGATGCCAACCGGACAAGCACGACTGATGTTTCCAATTCTTATTTTATTATTGCGGTGCCGACAATTACCATTACCTCGCCTAATGGCGCAGAGTTCTGGGCAGTAGGAGATTCTGCGCCGGTTACCTGGATTACCGTAGGTAGTGTCAGTAATGAATTGGTTTTTTATTATTCTGTGGATGCCGGCTCAACTTGGACCACAATTGCCACAAATGAGCCGAATGATGGAATATATAGCTGGACAGTGCCGAATGAGCCTTCTTCTTTAGTGAGGCTGAAGATTGTGGATGGGGCTCGGCCAACAAGTAGTGATGCCTCTGATGCCAATTTTACTATTATTCCTATGCCGACAATTACCATTACCGCGCCTAATGGCGGCGAGACCTATGTTTTAGGAGAGACAATGAATATTGTCTGGACCTCAAAAGGCCTGTCTATTGGCTTGTTAAAGATTGAATACTCCGCAGATAATTTTACTACCAAGCGCACTATTGCTCAGGATGTTTTAAATACGGGTAGTTATGCCTGGACCATACCTGAGACTGCGCTTAGCGGTGCAACCATTAAGGTGCGCATCACTGATCAGGCCCGGCCGGAGATTACTGATACTTCAGATGCAAGTTTTAGAATCAGGGGCGGATTTACAATTACCTCGCCTAATGGTGGTGAGAGCTGGGGAGCAAAGTCACCTCAGACAATTTCCTGGACAACCAAAGGCACAATTGCCAACGTGAAATTAGAGTATTCCTTAGATAGTGGCTCAACCTGGAGCACGATTATCTCTTCAACTACTAATACTAACAGTTATGCTTGGACCTTACCGGATGTGCAAAAGACCACTTGCCGGTTGCGGGTTTCAGATGCAAGTGATTCTACGGTTAATGCGGTTTCAGCACAGGATTTTAGCATTGTCTATTATGCGATTACCTGGAATATCCTAGACTACGATAATTATAGTGACTTGAGGAATCTAAATGTTAATTGCAGTTCGGGCTGGACAGTATCTGATGCTTCTTTAGCCTCGCCGGTTACACGTAGTTATCCTTACGGTAATTACACTACCTTCTGGTCAAGGGCAGAATATATTGAACGCTCAACTACTTGGACCGCTGATGCAGACAAGTCCGTTACCCTGTATTTAGAATCTAGTATTTCTGCCCAGATTGAGTGGCATGTGCTTTTAAGCACTACTTATACTGCAGAGACAGATACTTTAAAGACGAATTCTTGGTTGGAGAGAAGAGGGAAAATGGTGGGTCTTACCTCTGTTGAGCTGGAGGATCTTAAAAGCGCTACTTTGCAAATTTTTGATGGCAATACCTTAGTTAAAGAAATGAGCTCTACTGCGCCGGATACTCAGGGCGTGTTTTCTTTTAGCTGGGCGAGCACCGGCTTAGAATCAGGCAAAACTTATTTTGTGAAGGCGCAGATTAAATATCGGGAGTCAACCTATACCTCAGGTGGAAATATTGACGTAACTTCTGAAAAGAAACAATATGAACAGAAGGTGCAATTGCAGACCCTGCAGACGTCTTTAGAGACCAAGACCGCCGAGATAAAGAGCGCTGTAGAAACTCAAGCTACAAAGACACAAGAAAAGGTTGCTGAAGTAAAAAGTGAGACCGCCAAAATTCTGACTGCCACCGAGACAACTATACCTGCCAAGATTACTACTGCGCAAGAGGCAATATCTACTACACTTACTACTGAGGTTACGCCGCATGTTAAATCAGGTATCCTTAATGTCGAAAACCTGGTGAAATCAGGCGAGACGCTAACTATCAAGTATCGCACTTATTCCGGCTTAAGCCCTACTATTGATGTTTATAATGCCGATAATGAATTAGAGATAAGCAAAGGAAAAATGAAGGAAATGGGCACTGCCGGAATATATGAATATGACGTAACTTTCTTGCAGGCCTGGGGCAAGGGTGATTTTACTATCGTATGTTCTGAATCCACCAAAGGGGTCATGGATGCCTTAACTATATCCGTTATCAAGACAAACATAGAGGCAGTTTATAATCAGGTTTCCGCGGTCTTAGGTACAACCGCAGGAATCAGCGGCTTACAGAAGGTAGCGGATTCTATGAACAGCCAGTTTTCCATTATTGAGACTGCGTTGAGTAAGGTAGGGAAAGATTTATTGAAGGACGTAAAGGATGCGGTTGGTTCGGCTACAGCCTTAGAATCCGTATCTACTCAGTTATCTAGTATAGCCAAGCAGGTAAAGCAAATCTCTGGAGAAACCGGAATCAACCTGGAAAAACTTTATAAAGTCTCCGTAGATAAGAAGAGTGATATCTTGTACCTGAAGAATAAGACGCAGGAACTAAAGGCGGCCATGGAATTGACCAAGCAGATGGCCGATAATATTGCCAATAAACCGATTACCCAGACATGGTATGAGTATAAGAGATAAAAAATTGGGGACGTTTCTATCATTTTAATAAATGAGTACTTAGCTCATCTTTTCATATTTATATTTATGAACTAAAAATAGAAACGTCTTTCTTTCTGAAAGGAAGAAAAATGAATAGGTTAAAATTTTTTATGTTATCTTTATTTTTTTTAACGTTGGCAGTAGGTGAAGCAGATGCAAACGTTGTTTTAAAAGTCTTCGCAGTTAATCCTTCTAAAGAGCAGACTCAAAAAGTTTCGATCCAAGCATCTTTACCAAAAGAAGTAAAACCTGAAGATATAATAGATAAAGAAGATTTGGATATTGCTTATGATACGCAGGAGGGCTGTTATGTTGCCTATGGCGAATTTGAACTTAAGCCAGGGGAGACTCTGGAAAGAGACATCGAGATACGCGATATATGGCTTATCTCGAATAGCGAGATTGAAAATCTAAGGAAGGATTTAGCCAAACTTACGGATTTACTCAAGAATACGGAATTTTCCGATAGGTTAGTTTTCTTAAAAAATAGTATTGAATCAAAGCTAAACCAGGTTACCGAAAGCCAGAAAGACGCGCCCTCTAACCCCCAACAGCTTATTTCAAACTATCGCGAGAATTTAAAGATTCTGGAATCAGCCAAAGCGGATTTGGCCTTAATGCGCAGTTTCCTCTCCCAGTTAAGACCGTTTCCGGCGGCGACTGTCTGGCGTATCATCCTGTTGATTATTATTTTTCTAGGTCTTTTAGGCGGGAGTTTCTATCTTTTGTGGCAGAAGCAACTCAAGAATATCATCCAGCACGACACCTTTTTTGCCACCGAGAAAAAAGAAGACTTTGTTACCGAGCTTAAGCCGGAGCGCCATGAAGCAAAAGAAGAAAAAGTGTTCCGGACTAAAGATGTGGATAAGATTTTAGGAGAAGAGGAAAAACCCAAATAAAAGTATCGCCGCCAACCACTGAAAATTTTATGAGATTTACAACAGGATTAATATTTTTCTTTTTTTTATATAGCGGCTGCGTTTATGGCGCCGAGGTATCCACTACTCTTTGGCAGATTAATAAGAGCACGCATTTTATTGTCTATTATCAGGAGGCTCCGCAAGAATATATTGATGAAGTTATTGCGCAGGCAGAAGGTTATTATAATACTATCACCGAGAAACTGGGGTTTACCCGTTACAAGGATTTCTGGACCTGGCAGAAACGGACTAAGATTTATTTATTCAGGGATAAAAAAGAATACCACCGGGTAACCAGCCAGCCTCAGTGGTCAGGCGGCAGCTCGCGCGTCATTACACGTGAAATCTATACTTATGTGCGCATGGATAACTTTTTTAATACCATCCTGCCCCACGAATTAGGCCACATTATTTTCCGGGAATTCATCGGCTACGGCAGGAGATTGCCTCTTTGGGTAGACGAAGGAGTGGCTACTTACTGCGAAAAAGGAGAGACCCAGGACGGGCTTTTGCTGACCCGCGCAATAGCCAAGACGATTTTCTTTATGGATTTAAAAGAATTGGGAGGAATAAACCGGGCCAACCTGATTATGCCGGAAATCTTTTATGCCGAAGCAGCCAGCGTGATTGAATTTCTTATTAAGGCTTATGGCAGGGAGAAGTTTGCAGATTTCTGCCATGCTTTAAAGGAATTGCGCGAAGACCAAAGCTGGGAGGCCGCTTTAGTTGATGTATATCACTTCAACAGCCTTCAAGAGATGAATGACGCCTGGATAAAATTTCTCTTTACCAATTCATAACCCACAAAAAAATCTGTAAGATTTATCTGATATAAAAAGAAAATTTAAGCTAAGAAGTCAGATTTTATTCAAAGAAACACTTGATTTACTTGAACCTTTTAAGTAGGGGCAGAGGTTTATGAGCCCCGGGATCCAATAAGCACACAGAGTTTATTAACCTAGAGCCCAGCATTGCGATTAAGCTGCAATGCTGGGTTTTTGTATCGGAGGTAGTTTGTATTTATATCAAATCGTTCAATTTGAGCTCCCGCATCAGTATATATATTTTGCCTTCTACCTAAAATTATTTTTTTGTATTAGCATTTTGTAGAGCCTACCAAATTTTCCTTAGTCTTACAAATCAAAATTTTTCCCATCTTCGTGTCCAGAGACAGGGAGATTTTTTATTTCTACTTATTTAAGTTTTATCTCTCGCCTTAATGCCCTCTTTGGTTTTGGCTGATTCCTTTTTGGTTTTTCTGTTTGTCCATTGAACTTCAGAAACCAGAAAGGAGCGCCAAATGGCTCTTTGTAAAATATGCAAGAAAATAAAGATCTGCAGAAAGATATGTCCGGAGCTGAAAAAAGAACTTTCTGCTCGAGGTATTTCGCCCCGCCAGAAAGATAAGACCTACACGGTAGATATGTCTTATCTGGAGGAAGCCAAAAATCCTTTTAATGAATTCCAGAAAGAAGTATCGGGGAAATTGATCCATGATGACTGGGATAATTTTTTTAGCCAATTTGATTTTACCGAAACAATAGACAGGATTCTTACGCCTCGCGAAAAACTAATCATTCAGCTAATTCTTGAAGGATTTACCCAGGAAGAGATTGGGCAAAAGCTAAAGATAGTTAAGTCTCGGGTTAATTTTCTTTTGCAGCGCGCAAAAGCAAAAATAAAAAAATTTTACTTAGAGGGGTGAACAAAATGCCCAAAACTCGGTACTACCTATAGGAGGGCAAAATAACAACAAAATGATAGAGATAAGACCCTTTAACGTTAAGTTACAAAGCCGGATCCACGAACTCGGGTTTAAAAACTACCAGGTTGCCTTTGCCTGTCAGATGCATGAGGCAGATTTTAGCCGTATCATCAACGGGCGCAGAAGGCCAACTGAGGAGCAGAAGAAAAAGCTTTGTGAATTCCTTAAATCCTTACCTGAAAGACTCGGTTTATGAATAAGATAGACCATTTGGAAAAACTAATCCTAAAAATCTTAAAGAAGCATAGAGGCAAAAACAATCCAATTGGCTGCCGGCGACTGGAGAAAATTACCGGCTTTAGCTCCCGTAAGATACGAAGAATAATCGCTAATTTGGTAGTAAAACACCGCATTCTTATTGCTTCATCAGTGCATTATCCTTATGGATTTTATTTAATTACTGATAAAGAGGAAGCAGGGCTTTGCCTTAGGCAATACTATTCGAGGGTCCAAAATGTACTTAATCGGACAAGAATTTTAAGTGAAGCAGTTAAAAAGAAGTTTGGCATAAATTATCAGGAGGAATTTAATTTTGACAGAGAGTGCAAGCCCCCAATTAGAAAACGGCCATACCAGGCTCGCTAATGAATTGTGAGAGACAATTGTAAATTATTCTTTTAATGCTACTGAAGAATTCAAACAAATAAATGGACAGACTGCATAAATATCTGGTTTCTTTGGTTAAAGGCCGCTTTTATGGCTCAATCAAAATAAACTTTGAGGATGGGATACCAGTATTAATCAGGGAAGAGAAATCCATAGATACCGCGCCCTTTAAGGAAGAGATCAAGGAAAGCCGGAAGAAAGATTCATTTGGGAATAATTAACTTTTTTATCAAAAATCTTGACAACTTGAAATTATAGCGTACATTAATTTTTGAAAGTTAAAATTTAGAAGTTAGAAGTAAACAGTCCTATTTGAAGAACAAAGGGGCTGGTGTTTCTGAGGAAACTCTCAGGAATGCCGGCCCCTTTTTTATTTGCCATGATTGATCTCAAAGCGAATCCACAATTAGAAAACGGATATACCAGAATAGCTAACGAGCTATTTGAGGCCATAATCGAATATCCTTTTACCTGTGCGGAATTAAGAATCATTCTGTTCGTTATCAGGAGGACTTACGGCTGGAAAACAAGCAAATCTTTTATAAGCTATGGTTCAGTAGCTAGAAAATTAAGAATGGATATCCGCTATGTTAAAAGGCGAATTAATAAATTAATTTTAGACAATGTGTTGCTTAAAGATAAAACGGAATGGCAGAATAGGATTGGTTTAAATAAAGAATATACATCATGGCAGCTGTGGAAAACTTCACACGTAAGAAACTCCAGACCACTGGGTAGTGGTCAGCAGGACACCGGAAATTAGTGGTCTGTAGACCACCTGCCATAATACAAAGAAACATTGTAAATAAACAGTAGTAGTAAATAAGAGCTGTGGATTCTGTGGATAAGTCAAAAAACCTGATTGATAATAAATCGCGCTCTAAAATTAAATGCTGTTGAAAGGAAAGATTTAAGTGGATCCACATAAAATGAAACAAAAAGAACGGGTTGGAAAAGTGATCAGATTTTTTACAGTCGAAATCTCTGATGCTAGCTCTGCTCCTGAACTGTATGTTAATCCAAATAATCCCTACGCGCAATTGTCAGATGAGGAGAGGCTAAGAGAATTTATTGAAATCTTTGGCTTGCTTTGGGCCGAATCATGCCGGGAAACCAGCAAAGACATTTATGGGAATAAAAAAGATTGCAATAAATAATATAAGTGATATAATAGTACCCATACGAAAGTAGGGGGATATGGCTAAAAAGGTTTCTTGGAGAAAAGTCACAACTGTCTATAGTTTTAAGGATTCAAAAACCGTTCGTGTTTTTGGAATCGCTCGCGTGTCCACAGAGAAACAGGCTAAGAAAATCGGTGAGTCTTTAGATCATCAAAAAGAGGTTCTTAAAAACTGGGTAAACTCTAAATCGAGTCTGCATGCTCCACAGAGATGGGAACTTGTTCAGGTTTTTGTTGAAAATGAAGAACAGGATGGAAGCAGGAGAGGGCGAACTGCAACTAAGCGTGAAGGGAGAAGGGGATTAGCCAAAGCCCTTGAGCTTGCAAAATTAAGGCTTATTGATGTTGTTATTGTTACAAAGTTGGACCGCATAGCTAGGAATGTAAAAGACTACATAGACATATCAGCAGAATTCAATGAGAGCGGTGTGGCGCTTGTTTGTCTCGATCTTGACATCGATACTTCAACGCCTGATGGGCAGATGATCATGCGCAATCACGCAAATCTTGCTCAATGGCAAGCGGAACGAATAGGGCAATACAGCATAGAAACCATCTTGAGACATCTTAGCCAGGGGCGTCCGATCGGTCCGCCACCCATCGGTTATCGAATAAGCAAAGATGTCAACGGTAAGACTACCTTTGAACCCGATCATATTCATAGGAAGCATGTTGAATTTATTGATCAAACATATTTGAGAGTGAAAAGTGCCGGAAAGGTTGTTGATATTCTACATCAAAAGGGGTATAAGTCTCGTCGGGGGATGACATATTCAAAGCCTCAAGTATCACGTATTCTCCAGAATATCCGCTATATTGCAAAGCAGGAACATAATGGTGAAATTTATGCCGGGAATTGGGAACCCTTAAGGACTGAGGACGTTCACAAAACGATCCAGGCTATTTTCAAGAGAAACAGGCTGACTAATCATAGTCCCAATAGCTCAAATCATAATTACGTCTATCTTGCCAAAAGCCTGCTTAAATGCAGTAATTGCGGGTCTACCATGATTGCAAGACCAGCTACCGGCAGAGGCGGCAAATATTATCCCTATTATATGTGCATGAAAGCATATAAGACTAATGGCATTGATTGCGAAGAAACCAATTATTTAACGTCAGAGGCTGTGGATGATGCGATTATAGAGGTCCTACGGCATTTACATTTAAATCCTGATAATGTTGCTGACATTATAAAAAAAGCCAACCAAGCGACTGCATCAACGATAGGAGTTTTGGAGGATGATTTAGATAGAGTCCAAGCAAGACTAAAAGATGTTCGTACCAAAATTGCTAATTTGGTCGAGATACTCACAGATAAAGGGATGGCAGGAATTGATGCAGTTAAGGAGAAGCTAGAAACTCTGAATCAAGACGAGTCAGAGCTTGTCTTGGAAGAAAACAGACTGAAATCTGAAATTCAGGCAGAAAAGATTCAGGCTGGCACAGCTCATGACTATATCAAGACATTACAGCTGTTTGAAGATTACTATATGATGAATCAAAATAACAGGGAGCGTATCCAGGCAATTTTACCCAGAATAATTAATTCAGTCATCTGTCAAATCACCGATAAGAAAATGGGCATTGGTAAACTCAAGATTGGCTTATTTGGGCGGCCTTTTAATAGAGGTGAAAATGCTGAGCTATGGAATAAAACATTACAAAAAATAGCCGATGAGTGTTATAATAAAAAAGCTCTTGAGGAAAACAGCGGCAAGTTCGGAACAAAAGCTTACGAGAAGAGGAAGGTTTCCTCGTGCGGGGGAGCCCCCTTGGTTAGTTCAGGCAAGAAGTATTATAATAATCCGGTGTTCGCAGGAGGTAACTCTTGCGACCCCA
>Ga0247842_10004301_pt1 | contig 18021 bp, 17 predicted proteins | sample LaCruzMarch2015__3_FD_192411 | JGI IMG/M metagenome (GOLD analysis project Ga0247842, IMG submission 192411) | Freshwater microbial communities from meromictic Lake La Cruz, Castile-La Mancha, Spain - LaCruzMarch2015_19m | ecosystem: Environmental > Aquatic > Freshwater > Lake | place: Spain...
ATTTCCTGGCACGGTTAAGAAGAAAAACAAAATGTTATTCGAAAGCAAAATATATGTTGGTACATTCTATCCGATTGCTGATGTTCAAATGGAATAATGATTTAGCTATACTTAATTAACAATGCCTTAAATAAATGTATTGAATCATCTTTGATGATCTCCGATAGTAATTACATTCATACCGCTCTTCATGAAATCGGAAATCTTTATTTAGTACAGGAAGACTATAGCCAGGCGTTGGCATTTCATAAAAGCGCTTTGACCCTTCGCGAAAAGATCAATAAAAAAGCCTCTTTAATGTTTTCATATCATGATATTGCGCAGGATTATCTGTATCTGGATAGTGTCGATCTTGCGCTGGAATATTATTTTAAAGCTGAAAAGCTTGCGATAGAATTAAATGATCAGATGAATCTGTGTTATGTTTATTTCGGAATTTATAATATCTTTTTAATAAAGAAGGATTATGGAAACGCATTACTAAATCTTGAAAAAGCAAAAAAAATCGCCGTTAAGCTAAAACTGAAACCTTTATATTTTAGTTTGTATAATTCTTATTATCAGTATTATAAGGCCACCAAGCAATTTGAAAAAGCATTAAAATATCATGAACTCAGAGGTTCATATAAAGATTCTATATCTGATGAAGAAGTGGAGAAGAACATCAGTGAACTTGATAAAAAATATGAGACAGCGAAAAAAGACAAAGAGTTATTGAAGAAGCAGGAAAGTATAAAGCAACAACAGATTGTTATAGGGTTCACAGCCTTTGCCATTCTTTTATTATTTGGTTTCGTGATTGTTGTGTTTCGAAGTTATAAGCAGAAAAAATCAGCCTATACCAGGCTTGAAATCCAAAACCAGGAGATACTACAACAAAGAGAAGAGATCATCCGCGCGAAGAATGAAGCCGAGCGAAGCAACCTGGCAAAAAGCGAATTCCTTTCGCGTATGAGCCACGAACTTCGCACGCCAATGAATGCCATACTGGGGTTTGCACAATTGATGGAAAACGGAGAACTCAATCTGAAACAAAAAAAAGGGGTGAACCATATCCTGAGCAATGGCAGACACTTGCTCAGTTTGATCAATGACATACTCGATATTTCCGGAATTGAAGCCGGACGACAAACGCTTACTTTTGAACCTGTTCAACTTGCAAATATCATTGAAGAAGTAACTGACACCCTTCAGGTTGTCGCGGCTAAAAGGAATGTTTCAATTGGAGTTATTGATACCCCATCTGATCATCTTTTTGTTTTGGCCGACAAACGTCGGTTGAAGCAGGTCCTGATCAATCTCCTCAATAACGCCATAAAGTATAACAGGGAAGGGGGCTCGATAACCATTGCAACCGCCCTGCAATCAACGGATGTGTCCGGCAAAACAAGCGTGAGGATTTCAATCAGCGACACCGGCAATGGAATTGCCCCTGAAGAAATTGGGAAACTGTTTCAGGCCTTTGAACGGATAGGAGCGGATACATCCGGAATTGAAGGCACTGGGCTTGGTCTTGTGATGGTAAAAAAAATAACTGAAGCGATGGGTGGTACTGTTGGGGTTGAGAGTGAAGTTGGCTCCGGAAGCACTTTCTGGATTGAACTATCGGTCACAGAACACCGCAAAACGATAATCAGTAACGCCACCGGTTCAACGGCCCCTGAAAGGCAGGAAAACAGACAAGGCAAAACCATTTTGTACATTGAGGATAATCTTTCGAACATCGAGCTGGTTGAAGAGCTGTTGGCAGAACATCGTCCTGAAATTCACCTTGTAGCATCAATGTTCGGAAAACAAACCATCACGTTGGCAAAAGCGCATAAACCAGGTATCATAATGCTCGATCTCAATTTACCCGACATGAATGGCGCTGAAGTTTTAGAGCAATTGTTGGCCGACAACAATACGAAATCGATTCCCGTGATCATTATCAGCGCCGATGCCATGGCTTTTCAGGTTGAGAAGCTGATGAAAGCCGGCGCAATGGGGTATCTGACAAAACCGCTGGATGTAATTCAATTTCTGAAAATCATAGATCAAAACCTAATTAGCTGAATTGTTCATCTTTACCAAAATACGTCAACATGATTGATTCAACCCTCAAAAATGCAAAGATCCTGATCGTAGACGATAAGGTTTCAAATGTCGAAATTCTAAAAGATCTCATCGAGGAGGCCGGCTATCTGAATTATAAATATACCACCGACTCCAGGGAGGTAGTCGGTTTGTTCCAGTCTTTCGGACCTGATATCATTCTGCTTGATTTAATGATGCCCTTCCTGAACGGATACGAGGTTATGGAACAATTAACCGGTATCATCCCGGCTAATACCTACTTTCCGATTCTTGTCCTTACGGCTGATATTTCTCCTGAATCAAAACGCAAAGCCCTGTCAACGGGAGCTAAGGATTTTCTTTCCAAGCCATTCGATCTTTATGAGGTAACCCTTCGGATGAAAAACCTGCTCGAAACCCGGTTTCTTCATCAGCAACTTGAAAACCAGAATCAGCTATTGGAACAAAAAGTGAAAGAAAGGACCAACGCCCTTGAGCATGCCAACAGCGCTCTTGATCTGGCAAATAAGGAACTGGCGGTCCTTGATCAGGCTAAGAACGATTTTCTCAGTCTTATCAGCCATGAAATCAGGACTCCGCTTAATGGCATCAAGGGTTTCACGAACCTTCTCAAAGAAGAAATTGCTTCGCCTGAATTACTCGATTATCTTTATTATCTTGAAAAGTCTGCCGCTCGGTTGGAGAGTTTTTCCTATCAGGCATTGCTTATTACCGAACTACACTCCGGTAAACACAAAATTCACATCCAGAATGTATCACTCAAGGAACTAATCGCCACTACCCAGGCAAATCTCAGGGATAAAATCGCAGAAAAAGGCATTTCTGTTCATTTGAAAGGGGATGTATCCAATCATTCAATACAGGGTGATCTGGAATTGATTCAGATTTGCTTTGAACGTATACTTGATAATTCGGTTAAATATTCTCCTTCCAATGCGCAGGTAGTATTAAGCTTTTCTGAAGATAATCAATTCACTATCATCGAATTTATTGATTATGGCAGAGGTTTTTCTCAAAAGATCCTGGATAACCCTTTTATGGTTTTCGGGCTGGGAGACCAGCATATTGACAAAAGTACGGGGTTGAACCTGGCGCTGGTTAAGCTGATTATGGATGCGCATCATGGTCGGGTGGAGATAAGCAATAACCCGGAAATTGGGGCAAGGGTAACGCTGACATTTCCAAACCAGAAGTAAAATTTATCTGTTATGATTGTGGGTGCTGGTTTATCAGTTTGCCTGAAAAAATGCATCTTTCATTACTTTTAAGTTCTTGTCCCAAAGATAATCCCCACTTCAGAGCCGGCTGCCAAATCGACCACTGTTTAGCTGCTCCTGCCCTGAAACCCGGTTGAAAACAAGGTCGAAAACTCTGCAAGCAACTGCGGAATGGTTCCGGCTCTCAGTCGTGTCTTGGTCGTTATTTTATTTTCGAAGGTACCAACCGTCCTTTCATGCCCGACTGGGGGATTGTTGATCTGCTTCGCGATTCATCAGGATATATTGTAAATGCACAGGGGATCATCAAATTTTCGAAAGATAACTTTTCCAGCATCCTGGCATCGAAAACCGAGGTCATCGAAGGTGACACCCTTTACACACTGAGTTATCGCATGGAAGATCCCGACTCGGTGTTGACAGTGCCTGCCGGCAGTTTCGGGGTCCTCAAATACAAAGGCACACTTAAAACCGCCATGAATTTGCCCGGGATCCCGAATCCCAGGTACCTGAATACTTTTTACGCCGACAATGTTGGGCGTATCATTGACACATATTTCTACCTGAACACTTCCACGGTCAGTGAAAGGCGTCTGATCAGGTACAAGGTTGATATGGAATAACTTCGACATGCAGTCTGCGGAAAGAAAGATGCCTGAGAATAGCATTAAACAGGCCGCTTTCCTCTTAAAACCTGATCCCCATCGTTATCACGAAATTCTGCCTGGAATAGTCAGCCCAGTAAGAACCATCAGTGGAAACCACCTCGTTGAAAGGCTTAACATCCCGGTCTCCCGTGGTCAGCCAGTTGTATTGCAACCGAATGTAACCATCGCTGAAAGGTTTGAATTCAAATCCGGCGGAGCAGCCAAAGATCATGAATTGGTTTGTCTTGCCCGTATATGAGTCGCCGATAAGAATGTTTTCGGGATCGTAGAACATTTCGCCGCGTATGGCCACGGAGAACTTAGGGTGAAGCCAGTACTTCGCCCCGATCAGCCCCGAAGCCATCGACCCGTGCTTAACCAAATTCGTAACCTTGCTCTCCGAGTGCATGAAGGCAAGGTCGGCCTGGGCGATAAGATTCCAGCGGGGCGCCGGGTCCCATCTGGCAAACAAGTTGTTGAAGAAATAATGGCGGTCGAAAGAAGCGCCCTCCGGGGCTGTGTTGCCCAGTGCATTGTTGTAGCTCACCATCAGGCCATCGGTCGGCTTGCAGTTAACGTCGATGCCGAACATCACATGGTGGTTTTTCCCGAAAGGCACGGTGAACGGATTGCCCGCCCAGCCAGAGAATTCCCACTTTTCATCCGGGGTGGTGAACGAAAGCGCGGCGCCCAGCAGGGTACTGGGCTCATAGTGGCTGCCCACCGTGCAGGTACTCAGGAGGTTGTCGACCGGCCGGGACGATTCGACCCCGACCGGACTCTCAAGGTACCCGCAGTCGAACCAGAGTCCTTTGTAAATCCTGAAACCCAGCGACAGTTCATGAAGGTAATTGATCCATTCGGCTGTTTCATTGCCTGCCAGCAACTGCGGCTGATCGCCGAACCGGATGTCGGCGGTGGCCCTCGCCCATCGGTTTTCGTATTGAATGTCGAGGTCGAGCATGTTCACCCTCACCTGGTTGATGTAAGGCGAATTGCTTTGGAACTCGTATGTGTGCGAAGAGGGAATCGTCCCCCCGATGTTCCCAACATAATAGACGTCAATGTAAGCCTCTACCGTCAGCCCCTTGATGAGATTCCTTTTTTTCCATTGCTCAGCCTGGTTCAGCAGCGAGTCAACCGGCTGACATCTCAGGGCGCTATCACTGAAAAACAGCGTGAACGAACACGCCGCAATCTTGATGATGAGAATGATCTTCTTTACCGGTTCCACAAACTGATTTTCAGGCTCAAAAATAGCAAATTGTTACAGATTGTTGAATTTTACCCCGATAATGACTGGTCATATTCTTCCTTTCATTTTTTATGTATATCTAAAGTCATTAAAAAGTATCATAAAAAGTGTGACGAAAGAACAATTGACAGACATGAAAAATATTACCCTTGTTATTTGTTTGCTGTTTTTTAACAGTACAATGTTTGGCCAGGTAAGTAACAGCAACAGCACACCAGAAAATTCAGCCATGCTGGATGTACAATCCACCAGCAAAGGATTATTGGTCCCCCATATGACATCCATCCCAACTCTCTGGCAACCCAGATTGTCGCCCCTCAGTTTGTTCAGGAAATATTCAACGCTTCGGTTGCTTATGAAACGATTGCTCCGTGAAAAGTGAGAATCCGTAAACAGAGTGGGCGCTTTGATTTCCGGAAGAAATTGTGTGACAATGATGTACCCCACCAGCGGTCAATGCCTGTCTTTTCGTTATAGTATTTGTGTTGCCTTTTCTGATCTTAATGCAGAAGAAAGCACGGACCCCGCAACAAGCCACACGATCAGCCCCGCCCAGAGCACGTCGCTTGCAAAATGTCCTCCCGCCATCATCCTTGCAATGCCGATAATAATTCCATAGCCAACGCCCACTGCCAGAACAATATATGCGAGGATCTTCTTCCTGTTCCTCAGAATCAGGAAAGGGATAGCCAGGTAAAATCCCATGGAGCAATGACCGCAGGGGAAACTCTTGCCCTCGTTCGTGGCTCCTTTTTCGCAAACGCACACAAATTTTTCGGCACCTCCGAACTCCGTAATCTCGCGGGGGCGCGGACGTCCAGTATGATCTTTAAGCACCAGATTTACCAACAGGCCCGGACCGATAATCATTGTAAAGATCAGCACCATCGATGCTTTGCGGTATTGAATGTATTTCACATTCCAATAAGAGAGGGTAATCATGATCAGCCCTGCAAATGCAAGGAAGTAACCAGGGAAGATCCCGAAACGATATATAAAATCCCAGAATGGCCGGTACTGAAGCAACCAGCCTTTTTCGGGTGAGTAAAAATAGCGTTGCAGGGCAATATCTGCATCGGTCAGCCTAAACACAAGGGTAACAATCCCCAGGATCAGAACGATGATTGAAAAGTCTTTAAACGCGCTGGTTTTTATGATATTGCCAAATTTCATCGCTGATGAGTTGAGTTTTTAAAGATAGAGGTTTTCCCCGGAAGGACTCCTTTCGGGGAATACTTTATTTATGAAATACCATCAACAATATCCAACCCTGTGAAGATCCAATATTACGGAAAATGGATCCTGTTTAAGAAACGGAAAACGGCAATGAATATAAATGCTTACCTATAAAATGATCAAACCATGGCAGAATTGAAAACAAAGCAGACCAGCGAAGATGTAGGTGAATTTATCAACCGATTTGCCGATAGCGGGCAAAGCGCCAAGACAGTTATCAGCACATTGTAAATGGCTTTTTTCTGATGGGAGAAAACAACCCGGCATGAATACACTTACCCTTAGAACGACTGCCTGACTGCTAATTCACCGAATCCAGGAAAGGATTCAGGTTGCCTGCGGCGTTCACCTGTTCAACCTGCCTGGTCATCAGGGTAGCTTTAAGTTTTGATAAATTCGCCAACTCTTTCTGAAGGTCCATCTCCTGCAGGTTCAGGTCGCCCGCATCGATTTTCCCAGCTTCGAAGCGTTCCTTATAAATGGCGAAATTTTCCGACATCAGCTCCACATTTGCCCTGGCCGTTAAGATCTCTTCCTTCGCCTGGGCGATGTCGGCTCCTGCCAACAGATAATCCTTTTTCAGTTCGTTGATCAGGTCCTCCTTGTCGGAACGGGTTATTTTCGTTTGCTCTTTCAGCTGCTTCACCTTGCTCGATGTGCTCTCTCCGGGCATCAGCGGCATTTTCAGGGAAATTCCCAGGTAGCTGTTCCCATACCAGGAATTGGCCAGGAACGGATCAAAGGTCTGGGAATATTGATTTCCACCCAGGAACCCCTCCAAACCAACCTGGGGAACATATTTATTCCGTTCCGAACGGATCTGCTGGTTCAGGAGATTCTCCTTCAAGGTAAGCTCACGGATCCTTGCGATTGAATCGGTCGGGCGGATGGTTGTGTATCGATCGAGGTTGGAGCTGGCCAGGGGTGAAAAATCAAAGCTGCTTTGAAAGAGTTCTGTAACGGAGATGCCCGTGAGGTAACTCAGGAAGATTTTTTCCTTCAGCACTTCCGACATCGCCTTCCCGTAGCTCGCCTTCGCGTTGTTGTGATTGAGAATCGCTTTGTTGAGATCGGGTTTCAGGATCTTTCCCTCGTCGAATTTATTGCGGATGGTGCTGAGCGAACTGTAGGTCCTGGCCGAATCGACCACGGCTTCCTCCACCTGCTGCCGATAAAGATATATGTTCGCAAATGACTGAAGCACATCGTACTTCAGGTCCTCTTCCGAAACCTCGTATCCGGCCCGCTTTACCTGCTCATTGATCCTGCTTTCGTTCAGTTTGCTCTGAATAGTAAAATCGAGCATGGGCTGATAGAGGGTAAGACCCGCGTTCTGCTGCCAGGTCATACCAAACTTGATGGCCCGGTATTCTTCGGTCGGATCGGGGAGGAGCTGTCCGGTTGGGATGACCTGCGTGGCGATGATCGGGTTGTACTTGTATTCGTAGTTGAGGGTCAGCTGCGGAAGATATTTCCCCATCGCTTCATTTTTCTCAAATTCAGCCACTATGGCCTCCGACCTGGCTCCCTGCAGACTTGCCTTGTTTTCGATGGCCGACTTTATACACTGTTTCAGGGTAATCGGCTTCTCCTGTGCCCAACCAGGTAAACTTAAACCTATGATAATGAAACTGATTAAACCAGGAAAACTGATGGTCCTGATAGCGCTTATGAAATTGTTGATTCTGATAGTACTGATAAAACTGTTGGTTCTGATATTCTTGCCTTTACTCATTTGCTAATATTTTTACTTAATTGAACGTCAGTAATAGGTTCACTCCTTCGTCCACTCCTCTTCCAGGGTAAGAGAGGATGGGGCCCTTTCCATCCTCCACTAAAGGGGAGGGCAGGGGGGCATCCCCTTTTCTGCTTCTCCTCCATTGGCAAGGGGCCGGCTAATGAGTTCATCTTACCCCCTGAATACGGAAGCCGGTTCCACGTTATTGATCTTCCGGATCGAAAAGACCAGCGATCCTCCTACCGAAATAAAAACGGTGATCAGGAAGAGGATGACCAGTTCCAGCACCGAATACTGGATGATGAGACCTGCGCCGGTCACGGCAGCCTTGAAGAGAAAGATGAGCGCCAGCGCGATCACGTAGCCGGCAATTGCGAAAATGAACGACTGCATCAGGATCAGGTTGCGTACGTAAGCGTTGGTCGCCCCGATAGCTTTAAGAGTCCCGTAATCACGGAGATGGTCAAGTGTAGACGAAAACAGGGTCAGGCTGATAATGAAGAATCCGCTGATGATGGCGAAAAGCACCAGCGATCCCACGCTCGTTCCGATGTTGGAAGAGATGGTGATGAACCGGATGGTCTCATTCTGCAGATCCTGCGTTTTCCAGGCTTTCACACCGTAGAAAGTCTGGTTGATCTCCTTCGCCACGGCCGAGATCGACTGGCCCGGTTTAACCTGAACGGCAACGGCACTCACCTTGGTGTCGGGGAAATTGCCATAAAACCGTGCCTTGCTGAGGGTGGTGTAGAAAAACGACCCGGCAAATCCGCGGGCATCTCTGGTCTGGAGTCGGATAAACGCTTCTTTTCCGTTGATTTCCAAACGTTTTCCGATATCCAGGCTGTTGTCGAAGGTGCCCTGGTCAAAATAATCACCCGAAACCGCTCCATCTTCCGCAAGGTCCATCAGGTTCCCCGACAGGATCTTCTCTTTCTTAGGACCGGCAATGAAAGCAGGGGCTTCGCTTCCAACCAGCAGAACGGGCGAAGATTTTCCGTTCGGGAACTTGACCATGGCGCTGGCAACCACCACGGGGTAGGTATTCTCTACGCCCCTGATGGAACGGATCTCGCGCACGAGGCTCTCATCGAGTTTGGTGAGTTCATTGGCATTGTTGGTAATGTTATCAACCACCCAGATGTGTCCCATCTCTTTGTTGGAGTTGTCAACCAGCCCTCCCATCAGCCGCATGAGGAAGGTGAGCGTGCCCACCTGTTGTCCGATGAGGAAGATGCTGATGACGATGCCGACTACTACACCTATGCTCTTCGCCTTGTCGTACAATATGAATCTTAACGCTGTCCTGAACATGACGCTTCTCTATTTTACATAAATGATGCATTCTACCTTTTCGTTGATTATCAGATCGGTGTCGCCATCGAGGGCAATCTTCACCTCCCTCACCATCCTGTCCTCCTGGTCGCTGGCCTTGACCGAAAAGAGCGATTTCTTGCTGAGATATGGAGAAAGGATCATGATCTTCCCTTTCGCCACCACCTTGTCGGTCCCGGTAAAACGGATGTCAACCGCCTGACCGGTAAAAAGCTTCGAGGCGAACGATTCATCCACTTCGGCCCTGACGATCTTTTTACCATCAGGAGCAAACTCCGCGTATTCGGCGAGCTGACTGATGGCTTCTCCCGGCTTTACCTTCATATCGAGCACTACTCCGTTTCTTGGTGCACAAAGGTTTTTGTTCCCTGCCTCCTCCTCCGATTGCCGGAGTTGAACGTTCAACTCCTCCAAACGGCTCTGCGCCAGTTTGACGTTGGCCAGCGCCCTGGCAAGGCCCGCTTCCAAACCTGCCACGTCGGTTGCCAGGTCATCGTACGACTGGCTAGTTTCAGCGCCTTTGCTGAGCAGGGTGGCGGAAGCGGCCAGTTGCTTCTGCTTGTTCCTCAGTTTGGCCTCAGCCTCCAGGAGGTTGCTCTTCTCAACGGCAACCTGCGATTCCTGGGTGCGGACTTGTGCTTTGGCCTGTTCAACCTTGAGTACCTCCTTATCGTTGTCCAGTTTTACCAGGATCTCGCCGGCATGAATCCTGTCTCCCTCTTTTTTCAATACGGCCGAAACAATGCCTCCCGTTGAAGTGGCCAGGCCGACGATGGCATTCTCCGGTTCCACTTTTCCAATGCCGACCACCTGGCCGACTTTTACATCCCTTGCGCTGACCGTAGTCTGCACTGCAGGCGCTTTATCGTTGTCGTTTCCGCATCCTGCGAGAAGTCCCGCCAGGATCATGATTATTGCTATTCTTTTCATCAGTTAAAAATTTCTATATTATTGATTTTATGCAATATAAAATGACTTCTCCCAAAATGACAAGTGAACAACGTAACGTGTTAGGTGAAAAAATTGCACTTTGCACTTTGCATTTTGCACTTGGGATGGGGAAGGCCGGGAAGGCACTCAATGGAACAACTCCTCCTCCGGCGGTGTTTCGGATGCCACGCCATTATTGACATAGATGATGCGATCAGCAAATTGCTTGAGGCGCAGGTCATGGGTTACCACGATGACCGACTTTCCTGTTGCCGAAAGCATCTTCAGTTCATCCATGACTATGCCCACACTCTTAAAATCAAGGGCCGCAGTGGGCTCATCACACAGCATGAGCATGGGGTTGTTCACCAGCGCCCTTGCAATGGCGACCCGTTGTTGCTGTCCGCCGCTGAGCATCTTGGGAAGACTTTTCGTCCGGTCCGCCATATTGACCTTTTTCAGGGCTTCGAAAGCAAGGTTTTTTGCCTCCTTACGGTTCATCCCCATCAGGATCAGGGGCATCATTACATTCTCCAGGGCCGACAGCGGGGAGAGGAGGTTGAAGCTCTGGAAGACAAAACCGATGTTCTTCAACCGCACATCCGCCAGTTGCCTGGAAGCCAATCCCGTTACTTTTGTTCCCGCAACATAAACATCCCCCTTAGTCGGGAAGATCACGCATCCCAGTAAGGAGAGAAGGGTGGTTTTCCCCGATCCCGACGGACCGATGATGAGCGTCAGCTCATTCGGTCGGAACTCGAAGGAGGCCGGCTGAAGGGCCGTGATGACCGTATCCCCGGTAATATACTCCTTGCTTGCATTTTTTATTTGAGCTACAATTGACATAATGATATGTTATCGTAATTTTCGGTACAAAAATAATACGTTTTAGTAATAAAACATAAATTTATTTCACGTAAACGTTATTTTATTTATAATTTTGCAATGTTTTTGTACTAAAAATGAAAAATACAGCGCTGCTAATTGAATTGATCCAACACCTGGATGCTTACGAATCGAAGCAATCAGGCGACCAATTAACCTCTCTAAACGATTTCACGGGTTATCTGAATGCACTGGGTGGCGAGGGCTCGGCGCCAATGAGGAAAATCGAAGGGGAGCTGGAAACTGACTCGCAAAAGGAGAAGCGGACAGCCCCGAACAATATCTCCATCCTGCTGGTGCTGATGTACCGGTATGTACGCATATACATTAAGAAGGTACTGAAGGATAGTCCGATCCAGACGGCGGATGAATTCTCGTTTCTCATCACCCTGATGACTTACGAAAGTATGACCAAAACGGAGTTGATATGCAATCAGGTGATGGAGAAGACAAGCGGGACCGAGATCATCAAGCGTTTATTGAAGCAGGGGTTGATCAGGGAGTTCGCCGATCCGGATGACAGGCGCAGCGTTCGCGTGGCCATTACCGGAAAAGGGAGGCAGGAGTTAAGTGCGATCTTCCCTGGGATGAACGTGGTCGCAAAAATCGTCCTCGGAGACCTCTCCCAACCCGAGATCAAGGCCCTCTATTACCTGCTGAAGAAACTTGATTTTTATCACAACGACATCTTTCAGAATAAAAGGGGCAGAAGCCTCGAAGAGCTCGTTTCTCAATAATACGACCATTTACGCTTGTTTTGATTGATGATGGCGATGCTTTTAACTAAGCCTGCTCTGAAATGAGAATAACCCCTGAGAATTTTTCATCAGATTTTTTTGGCAGAGATATAATTCCGGCAGGTTGTCATGAAAATTCTTTTAAAGGCATTGACAATTTGTTTGATTGGTTATATATTTGCCATTCAGGCCAAAACAGTCCAGCCTATTATGAAAAAATTATCCCTCCTCAGTTCGATGTGGTTGGTTTTCCACTGTTCATTATTTGCCCAGGTTGGAATCAACACGGATAACAGTATGCCCCATGCTTCAGCATTGCTGGATGTAAAATCAACCAGCAAGGGATTCCTGCCCCCCCGGATGACCTTTTCACAACGCAATGCCATTGCTTCTCCATCGGAGGGTTTGCTGGTAATCTGTACCAATTGCAAGGCAGATGGTAACAGCAGCATATCAATCTACCTGGACGGACAGTGGCTGAACCTGACCGGGAGTTGCGACACTCCTGCTTCACCTCAGGAAGGAAACCATATAGAGTATAATACGCAGATCATGTGGGACTGGAATTCCACTCCCATCGCCACCGGGTATAAGTGGGGCCTTACCGAAGACTATGCAGCAGCCACCGATATGGGCACGATCACCAGTAAATTTGAAACGGGCCTGACCACGGGCACCATTTATACCCGCTATGTATGGGCATACAATGCATGCGGGCATTCAGCTTCTCCGACAATTCTGACTGCTCTGGCATTAGCCTGCGGAACATCTTATACGGTCCATCACACAGGGGGCGATAATGGTGTTGGTGTTGCCCCTTATACCAAAACAGTTTCCTATGAAACCGTGACCGACATTCCCGGAGAAACCTCAAAGTGCTGGATCGCGCACAACCTTGGCGCCACCAATCAGGCAACTTCAGTAAGCGATGCGACGTGGCTCTCTGCCGGCTGGTACTGGCAATTTAACCGTAAACAGGGTTACAGTTATGCAGGGGGGTACCGGTATCCCATTATAGGTTGGGACGATTTAATCAGCGAGAATTCAGGCTGGACTGCAGAGAACGATCCGTGCAAAATCCTGTTAGGCACTTTGTGGCGTCTTCCCACCGATACCGAGTGGAACAATGTTGATGTTTCCGGTGGTTGGACAGACTGGAACGCCCCATTTAACTCCGGGTTAAAGCTTCATGCAGGCGGGTACCTCGGTAAAAGCGATGGTACATTGACGGGAGTCGGCTCATATGGACATTACTGGAGTAGCACTCCTAGTAATACCTATGCTCATAAGGCCGACCACCTGTATTTTATGACCGGGTATTGCGCCAATTCAGAAATCGAAAAGGCATACGGCTACACTATTCGCTGCCTGAAGGAGTGAGTGCATCCGGATACGCCCCAAACACCCCATATTATATGGAGTCCCGCTGCATATGGGAATCGTACTGTTTTTATCCACGCTGAAAATACGGAAGAGCGGTTACGGCCTCTTCCGCTTTACCGAAAGAAACGCCATGTTGCCCTGAAGGAAAATATTTTCGCAGGCGTACGTTTCGGGCAGATCGGTGATGATCCTGCCTTTATTGATCCGGACCAGGAAAGTACAGGAGTCGGCCAATGGTATTTTCAGCCTGACATCGTTTTTCAATTCCGTGAACCATCCCATCGTTTCGAAAATATAACGGCAGGTATCACCGGTCGTCCAGTGGCCGCGGAGTTTGCTGTTTGGAAAACCGAAAGCATTGACCTTGTAGTCCAGGCGGAATGCTGTATCAGGCACTATCCTCACAGTCGAGTTCCCTAAATCGAACAGGATTACCCGTGGCCCGATCCGGGCGAACTCCGCATTGGTCAGGTGGAATTCCTTGGAGGAGATATAAGGTGTTGCGAGCATCAGCCCAATGGTGATAATGGGCAGCAATATTCCCATAGCGAGCGTGATCCGCCTTGCTTTCTTCTTCTGATCCGATGAAGACAGAACGGGGATTTCGATGGGTTTACCAGCCCGGAACAGGGAATACCCGAACAACGCAACCAGCCACACAATCAGCCCCGCCCAGAGCACATCGCTCGCAAAATGTCCCCCCGCCATCATTCGTGCAATGCCGATAATAATGCCATAACCGACTCCCACAGCCAGAACAGTATATGCGAGGATCTTCTTCCTGTTCCTCAGAAACAGGAAAGGGATCGCCAGGTAAAATCCCATGGAGCAATGCCCGCAGGGGAAACTCTTGCCCTCGTTCGTGGCTCCTTTTTCGCAAACGCACACAAACTTTTCGGCTCCTCCGAACTCCGTGATCTCCCGGGGACGCGGACGTCCCGTATGATCTTTAAGCACCAGGTTTACCAACACGCCCGGACCGATAATCATTGTAAAGATCAGCACCATCGATGCGTTGCGGTACTGAATGTATTTCACATTCCAATAGGAGAGGGTGATCATGATCAGCCCTGCAAAAGCAAGGAAGTAACCGGGAAAGATCCCGAAACGGTACATAAAATCCCAGAATGGCCGATACTGAAGCAGCCAGCCTTTTTCGGGTGAATAAAAATAGCGTTGCAGCGCAATATCCGCATCGATCAGCCGAAACACAAGGGTAACGATCCCCATGAGCAGCAGGATGATGGAGAAGTCTTTAAACGCCCTGGTTTTTATGATGTTACCGAATTTCATCCCCGATAATTTGAATTTTTAAAGATAGAAATTTTCACTGAAAGGAGGCTTCACTGTATAACTTCTATTTATTGACTGCAGATGGGGGAGCTCCCTCATCCGCATTCGATATTGGTTTAATTTAGTGGCGGGATAAGATGCGATTTTCGTAAATTTCGGCGTTAAATTAAGGACGGGGAACTCTCAAGGCTCCGGTTTAAACCATTAATATATCAGGATGTTATGCTTGTTAAACTACTCAGGAAGGAATTGATGTTGACCAGGTTCCTGTTGAAATGGTTGCTGCCGGCGCTGCTGCTTCTGCTCGCAATTTCGGCCTGCCGCACGATCAGGGTTGAGAAGCCGGCCGAGCGGTATAATGCGCCGGAATTTCATCCGCAATATTCGAATATCAATATTCCCCTGGAGATTAATAAAGGGCAGCTGAAAAAGCTGGTCAATAAACGACTTGGGGGTCAGTTGTATGCCGATACGAGTTTCGATGATAACGATGGGGATAACCTGGTTCTGTTTGCTTCGAGAATGGACAGCATCGATGTGGATTTCGAAAATAATTTCGTGACGTACCGTGTGCCACTGAAAATCTACCTGAGGAAACGGATTGGCTTGCAGGTGCTGGGCATGAACATCGGCGACATCAGGGATGCGGATGCGGCGGTGGCCCTGAAGTTCAAAACAAAGCTGAATATCAACAGGGACTGGAGCCTTTCAACCGTGACCCTGCCCGATGGTTATGACTGGATCAGCACGCCCAGGGTTTCTTTCGCGGGTTTCAACCTGCCCCTGCCGCTTATTTCCGACATCCTGCTGAAGGGCAGCCTGGGTGACATTGCCAAAGGGATTGATAAGTCGGTGAAGTCGGCTGTGGATCTGCGGAAGATCATGGGCGATGCCTGGACTGCAATACAGAAACCTTTCCTGGTCTCGCCTGTGGATTCGCTCTGGCTTAAACTCAGCCCCGCCCAGCTGAGTTCGGTGCCCATCCAGGGAAAGGACGGGAACATGCTCTCTTCGCTGGGACTTAAGGCGCTGGTCGAGTTGTATTACGGGCGGGAACCTGCCTGTGCCGTGAACCCTGAACTTCCCCCTCTTAAAATCACATCGGCCCTCCCCGAGCAATTCAACATCAACCTCTCCCTCGATATTCCTCTTTCCTATATCAATTCGTTCGCGCGGACGACTATGCGCGGCTACACCATGAGTTACGGGCGTTACAGGGTGATCGTCAAAGATATCATCATCTACGGGCAGGGGGATAACCTCATCGTGGAACTCCCGGTGGAAGGGACGGTGAAAGGCACGATCTACCTGGCGGGAATTCCTGTGTTCAAAAAGGATTCGCTGACGATAGCGCTGGATAACCTTGATTTCTCTGTTTCTACCAGGAATGTAGCCGTGAAGACCGCATCCTGGCTCTTCCACTCGGGATTGGTGCAGAAACTGCGCTCCAGGCTGGTCTTCCCGGTTGGCGACCAGCTGCGCTCGGCACGCTCCGAAGTGGCCGCCACGCTCCGGGAGAACCGTTCCATCGAGAATTTCAGGATCAACGGACAGGTCGAACGGCTTGAACCCGAGAAGATACAAATCACCCCGGCTTCTTTGAAGGCCTATTTCATTTTTGAGGCGAGGGTTAAGGTAAGCCTCGTGGTGGAGTAGAATAGTGGATGATTTTTACAGGATTACTAGAGGAGGTGATAAACTTCAAAACTTTTATCCCGTGTCACGCGTCACGCGTCACGATTTTCGTCCCGTTCCTTTTTACAATCGGGAATCTTAAATCCCACCGGCTCCATCGGTTCACGCTTCTTTTCAATCATTTGCCTGATTGTCTCAAATAGCAGTTGGATATTCTCATCATGTGATGAAACTGTACGCTCCAGCTCCTCAATCTTCAAAGCAAGATCTCTGTGAGTTTCAAGGAATTTTCGCATTTGGACGAAAGCACGCATGATGGCTATGTTTACCGTTACGGCCCTTTCAGAATGAAGAACCGACGACAGCATTGCAACCCCTTGTTCTGTAAATGTATAAGGCTGATAACGTGATCCTCCCCAACTTGAGGTCGCAATTTGCGACCTCAAGTTCTTTCTTTCTTTTATGGTCAACTCGAACATAAAATCACCAGGGAACCTTTTAATGTTTCTGCGAACCGCCTCTTTAAGTCTTTTAACTTCGACCCCTTATAGAATGGCGAGGTCGGCATCAAGAATCACTTTTTCTCCCCTGATGAAATGTATCAGGCCGGTTATCTTTTCCGACTGTATTTGCATATCTGTTTCCATGATTCATTTCCTGCTTAATCCTTCAAAACCCAAAAGGTGAACCCCTTGGTGAAAATTTTTCGTCCCGCGTCCCGTGTCCCGTGTCCCGATTTTTCGTCCCGCGTCCCGTGTCCCGTGTCCCGATTTTTCGTCCCGCGTCCCGTGTCCCGCGTCCCGCTTTTTCATAATTTCGTTCAATAAAAAATTCAACCATGGCAGAATTGAAAACTAAGCAGACCAACGTAAATGTAGGTGAATTTATCAACCAGGATGTCCTTAAAAAACTGATGAAAGAGACCATCGCGTATTTAAAGGCAAAGTACAGGTAATCTTTACCTTTTTTAGTTCGGGAACAGGCATTTGACCATGGAAAGATAAACTTCAGTAAACAGTAGGATGGAAACGAATTATAAGAGAAGTAAATCCCTGGGAACGATTTTGATTTTACTTTTTCTGATCACCTCTTGCAGGGCCGTGATGAATGAAGATAGCGTTCATTCACTTCACATTCAGGAACAGGGGAGCTTTGCCGTGGGTGGAACCGTGATGAATAATCCCGGCACATTTGATCCATACGCTCCAACCCCGGCAGGACAGACATTTCATGGCGACCACGCCTGCGTTTTCTACCAGGTCCCGGTAAAAGCCCGCAAATTTCCTTTGGTCTTCTGGCATGGGAAAGGGCAATTCTCCAAAACCTGGGAAACCACCCCCGACGGACGCGAAGGATTTCAAACTATTTTCCTGCGACGTGGTTTCCCGGTTTATCTCATCGATCAGCCAAGGAGAGGCAATGCCGGTCGCAGTACGGTGGCCTTGGCTATCACGCCTGTTCCTGACGAGCAGGAATGGTTCGATACATTTCGCATTGGTATATGGCCCGAATATTTCCCCGGGGTACAATTTGCAAAAGATCCGGAAACGCTGAACCAATATTTTCGGCAAATGACACCCAACACCGGACCTTTTGATCTGGATGTGATATCAGATGCCGTTTCCGCACTTTTTAACAAAATCGGGCAGGGAAT
>Ga0247842_10004302_pt1 | contig 18013 bp, 16 predicted proteins | sample LaCruzMarch2015__3_FD_192411 | JGI IMG/M metagenome (GOLD analysis project Ga0247842, IMG submission 192411) | Freshwater microbial communities from meromictic Lake La Cruz, Castile-La Mancha, Spain - LaCruzMarch2015_19m | ecosystem: Environmental > Aquatic > Freshwater > Lake | place: Spain...
CCGCCCCGGCCCTCCCGCAACGCGCGCGGGTCCTCACAGGTCCGCCCCGCGCACAGGACTTCCAGCCCCGGGGCCAGCGGGCCGCAGACCCCGGGCCGCTGCATCACCACCAGATGGGCCAGATCCAGGATTTCGCGCGGCCGGTGCCAGTCCGCAAAGCCCCGAAAGGCGTCGCCGCCCAACAGCAGGCAGAGGGGCCGGGCCTCACCCAACTCGGCCCGCAGGGATTGCAGCGTGTCATAGGAAAAAGAGCCGCCGGGCCGCCCCAATTCCCGGGCGTCCACCCGAAATCCGGGCTGGCCGGCGATGGCCGCCTCCAGCATGGCCAGTCGCCAGGACGCCGCGGCCTCCGGCTGGGGGCGGTGGACCGCCACGTTGAGCGGGATGAAGCGCAGTTCGGCGAGCCCCAGGGACTGGAGGCAATCCAAGGCCGGGCGCAGGTGCCCGAGATGGACGGGGTCGAAGGTGCCGCCCAAGACGCCGATCATGGTGAGGCGCCACCGGGCAGGCGGCACCCCGGCGACCGGGGCAGTAAGGGGGCGGGACGATCCGGGGGCGGGAACCGGGGCCGGCGCCGCGGTGTCGGCCGGGTCCACTCCCCGTTCGCTCTGTGGGTCTGGGCCTGGGGCAAGGTCTCCTGGCTCTTGGACAGTGGTCAGTGCGTACGGTATTGGTGTCACCATAGCAGAACCGGCGCGGCTTGTCCCTGCCCCTCGGTCGCGGGGGTACGATCAGAACTGATGTGGTGACCGAAATCCCGGGTACGCTGTCGTTGTCGTTGTCGTTGTCGTGATCGGATTGTTCGATCACGACAACGACAACGACAACGACGCCCGGTCCGCGAGAAGGTCCGGTCGCTGTAGGGTACGCATCGCGTACCCGGCCCCAGAGGTTGCCGCAGCTCGGTGGGTACGCGATGCGTACCCTACGGGATTGGCGTCAACACATCGGTCTTGATCGCACCCCGGTCGCGGGGCCGTTGTCTCGCCAGCGACAAGCCCCCGCCCGCGCCTTATCATGGGGGTCTGACCAACCACTGCCTTGGTACCACCCACATGCCCACACTGCGCATCCTGACCAACGTCGAGGTCCCGGCCGAGGACCGCGCCGACCTGTTCGCCCGCGCGTCGGGCACCGTCGCGGAACTGCTCGGCAAGCCGGAGTCTTACGTCATGGTCATCCTGGAGGACGGGCGTGACCTGTTCTTCGCCGGCACCTCGGACCCCGCCGCCTATGTGGAACTCAAGAGCATCGGCCTGCCCGAACTCAAGACGGCCCACTACTCGCGCGCCCTCTGCGACCTGCTCGCCGAGACCCTGGAGATCCCCGCCGAGCGGGTCTACATCGAATTTTCCGCCCCGCCCCGGCACCTGTTCGGGTGGAACGGCGGCACCTTTTAGCGCGGCGGCGCCGCAGCGGGGTCCGGCCTACCAAGGCTCCCGGAATGGCCGCAGGTCCAGCTCGAAGGTCCAGGCGGATTTGGGTTGGCGGGCGAGGAAGAAGACCGACTCGGCGATGTCATCTGGTTTGGCGAAGAAACTGTCGGGGGCCGCCGGCATCAGGGCGCGGGTGCCGGGCAGATCGACCATCGCGTCGATGACTACATAGGAGACGTGGATACCCTCGGGACCCAACTGGCGGGCGAGCGATTGGGCCAGGCTGCGCTGGGCGGCCTTGGCCGCGCCGAAGGCGACGAAGCCCGCGCTGCCCTTCAGCGAGGCGGTGGCGCCGATGACGATGATGTTCCCTTGGCCCGCGGCGCGCATGGCCGGCACTACCTCTTGGGCGGCGAGCAGGCAGCCGTAGGCATTGACCCGCCAGGCGCGCTCGAAGGCGTCCGGGTGCGTGGCATCCAGATCGCCGAACTCCCGGGTGGAGGCGTTGTAGATCAGGGTCTGGGGCTCGCCCAGGTCCTCGCGGATCGCGGCGAAGACCCGTTGGGCGTGCGCCGGGTCCGTGGCGTCGTAGGTGTAGGCACGGGTGCCGGCGATCTCCGACACCAGTGCGTCGAGGGTCTCGCGCCCCCGGGCGAGCAGGGCGACATGGTAGCCAGCGCGGCTGAACTGGCGGGCAAAGGCGGCGCCGTTGCCGGGTCCGGCACCGACGATGACGCAGACAGGGACCTTCATGCAGACCTCCTTCGGTGGCGTGGGGACTGGGTGGACGGCGAGATTGTCGCCTCAGACCGCCATGCTGACCAGCGTCGCCGCGAGCAAAGGTAGCAAGGCATTACCTCAGACCGACGAACCACAGGCCGCAAACCACCCTCACTGGCCCGCATCGATCCATGAACCTAGAAAGAGCATTTATCCACAGATGAACACAGATTAACACAGATTATTCATTACCTTACGCTTAGCGGTGGGCTCACTGGCCGACAATTGCAACAATAACGATAAGCGCATGATAATTTAAAGAATATCTGTGCTGATCTGTGTTTATCTGTGGATTTTAGGATGAAGGCGCCTTCACGGCGCCGACGCCGCGCGCTTCTGCCACACGAGCGTCCGGTTGTTGACCGGCATCGGGTGGTCGGCGACCAGGTCCAGGCCCGCGGTGTCCGCCAGTTGCCGCAGGTCGTCCAGGTCGCGCACCCCCATGCGCGGGTGCCGCGCCTTGAGCCAGGCGTCGAAGCGGGCGTTGCTCTCGCTGGTATGGCGCCGGTCGTAGCGGAACGGGCCGGAGAGGGCGAAGGGCGCCCCGGGGGCCAGGACCCGGCCCACCCCGCGAAACAGCAGGGCGACGTCGGATTTTCCTAAGATATGCGCGGTATTGGCGCTGAAGACGCCATCGACCGGGCCCACGGGCCAGTCGCCGGCCACGTCCAGGCTCAGCGGCGGCGGCAGATTGGGCAGACAGGCCTGCGCCAGCCATTGCCGGATGCCGGGCAGGCTGGCCGGGACATCGCTGGTCTGCCAGACCAGGTGGGGCAGGTGGGCGCCGAACCAGACCGCGTGCTGGCCGGTCCCGCTGCCGATCTCCAACACCCGGCGGGCCGTGCTGAACAGGGGCGCGATCACGGCAAGGATGGGTTCCTTGTTCTCCTCGCATGCCTCTGAGTAGGGTTTATTCGGGAAAGAGTCGTCAAGCATCAACTGCTACCATTTCTCAAGCTCAGGGCTGGTCGGATGGTTTCCGGGTCCGCGCTTCGCGCAAGCGCACCGGGGACCCGCGAATTCTCCCAGGGAAACCCTGGGTCGGGCCGGTTCCCGGTGTTAAACTGCCCTCTCGGCCCTATATCAGGGCGCGTAAGCCGTCATACCAGCCGGACCTCGCCCCATGACCGATCCGACCCCGCTCACCGCCCCCTCGCGCGCCACCCCGCAGACCCATCAGCGGGGCGCGGACAAGGTTGCGCGCATCCCGATCAAGGTGGAGCCGCTGACCGCGGTGTTGCGCAAGCCGGACTGGATCCGCGCCAAGGCGCCGGTCGGGCTTGAGGTTGCGCGGATCAAGCGGCTCCTGCGGGAGGCGCGACTGGCGACCGTCTGCGAAGAGGCAAACTGCCCGAATCTCGGGGAGTGCTTCAACGAGGGTACCGCCACCTTCATGATCCTGGGCGATGTCTGCACCCGCCGCTGCCCCTTCTGCGACGTGGCCCACGGCCGCCCAAGGCCGGTCGATCCGGCGGAACCCGAGCACCTGGCCCAGTCGATCGCCGCCATGGGGCTCAACTACGTGGTCATCACCTCGGTGGACCGCGACGACCTGCGCGACGGCGGCGCCGGGCACTTCGCCGCCTGTCTGGAGGCGGTGCGGGCACGCTGTCCGCGCACCCGACTCGAGATCCTGGTGCCGGACTTTCGCGGCCGGGCGGCACTCGCCCTGGACCAGTTCGTGGGCGCGGCGGTGCCGGATGTCTTCAATCACAACCTGGAGACGGTGCCCAGGCTCTATGCCCAGGCGCGCCCCGGCGCGGACTATCAGGGGTCCCTGGACCTGTTGGCCCAGTTCAAGGCGCGTCACCCGGGGGTGCCCACCAAGTCCGGGCTCATGCTCGGGCTGGGGGAGGAGGCCGAAGAGGTCCTGGCCGTCATGGCCGCGCTGCGCGCCCACGGTTGCGAGATGCTGACCCTGGGCCAATACCTGCAACCGACCCGCGCCCACCTGCCGGTGCGCCGCTACTGGACACCGGCGCAGTTCGACGCCCTGCGCCTGGCCGGGGAGTCACTGGGATTCTCCAACGTGGCGAGCGGGGCCATGGTCCGCTCGTCCTACCACGCCGACCGCCAGGCCCACGGGCTCGACGCGCGGCACCCGGGAGCGGCCGCAAGCGCCGCCGAATGACCCTACATCGACCGAAACATAGCGCATAAGCCTTGCCCATCCGGTCAAAATCTGGCATACCTGTAGAGATGATACGCGCGCAGAACATTTTCCTCGTGGGTCCCATGGGGGCCGGCAAGAGTACCGTTGGCCGGCAACTCGCGGAATCCCTGTCTTTTACCTTTAAAGACAGCGACCACGAAATACAGCGACGCACCGGCGTCGACATCGCCACCATCTTCGAGTTCGAGGGCGAGGCGGGCTTTCGCGCCCGCGAGCGACAGGTCATCGAGGACCTGGTGGCGGAGGAGCGCATCGTGCTCGCCACCGGCGGCGGTGTGGTCCTCGACGCCGAGAACCGCCAGAACCTGGCGTCCCGCGGCGTGGTGGTCTACCTGCACTGCACCCCGGAGCAGCAGTTCAGCCGCACCTCCCGGGACCGCGGCCGACCCCTGCTCCAGACCGAGGACCCGCTGCAGAGCCTGCGCGACCTGATGGAGGAGCGCGATCCGCTCTATCGGCAGGTCGCGGACCTGGTGGTGTCCACCGAAAAACGCGGCACCGCCTCCGTCGTCAAAGAGATCCGCCGTCGGCTCGAGTCGGAAGAGTCGTAACGCGGGCGCGGGGCGGGTCCGCGCCTTATCCGCCAACCCCCCGGTTGATCAACCCATGACCACGACCCTGAACGTCCCGCTCGGCGCGCGCAGCTACCCGATCTTCATCGGCACCGGCCTCCTCGCGGACCCGGCCTGCTACCGACCCTATGTCGCCGGTCGCCAGGTGATGATCGTCACCAACGAGACCGTGGCCCCGCTGTACCTGGGGGCCGTGGCGGGGGCTCTGGACGGTCTGCGGGTCGCGACCCTGGTCCTGCCGGACGGCGAGGTCTACAAGACCCAGGCGGTGCTCGAGCGCATCTATGAGGCCCTGCTGGGCGCCCGCTTCAGCCGCGACTGCACCCTCATCGCCCTGGGCGGCGGGGTCATCGGGGACATGGCCGGGTTCGCCGCCGCCTGCTACCAGCGCGGGGTCGCCTTCATCCAGGTCCCGACCACCCTGCTCGCCCAGGTGGATTCGTCGGTCGGCGGCAAGACCGGGATCAATCATCCGCTGGGCAAAAACATGATCGGGGCCTTTCATCAGCCCCGCGCCGTGATCGCCGACACCGCCACCCTCAATACCCTGCCGGACCGGGAGCTCTGCGCCGGGCTCGCGGAGGTCATCAAGTACGGCCTGATCCGCGATCCCGCCTTCTTCGACTGGCTCGACACCCATCTCGACGCCCTGCGCGCCCGCGACCCGGCGGCGCTGGCGGAGGCGATCCGCCGCTCCTGTGAGAACAAGTCAGAGGTGGTGGCCGCGGATGAACGCGAATCCGGCGAACGCGCCCTGCTCAACCTGGGCCACACCTTCGGCCACGCCATCGAAACCGGCGCCGGCTACGGCAACTGGCTCCACGGCGAGGCGGTCGGGGTCGGCATGTGCATGGCCGCCGACCTGTCGGCGCGCCTGGGCTGGCTCGATCCCGCTGACCTGCGGCGCACCCGTGACCTGATCGCGCGCGCGGGTCTGCCGACCGCCACCCCGCCCGAACTCTCCGCCGGGCGCCTCCTGGACCTGATGGCCGTGGATAAAAAGGTCCTGGACGGGCGCCTGCGCCTGGTCCTGCTGCGCGGGATCGGCGTGGCGGTGGTCACCGATCAGTTCGACCCGGCACACCTGCGGGCCACCCTGGGCGGCTGAGCGACTAGGAGTTTTGTCCGCAAATGAACGCAAATGAACGCAAATAGGAGAAGCGTTGTAGGGTCCGCTGCGCGGACCGGACGCCGCCCAGGCGTTGCGCACCGGAGGTCGAGGCTTTAGCCGGACCAGGGCCACTGATAGGCGATGTCGACCGGCTAAAGCCTCGACCTCCTGTCTCCTTGCGGCCGGAACGACGATCGACGTCGGCACGGTAATCAAGCCACTATCCGTATCCAGCGTAACGATCTGAACCTAAGCTGTTATTTTCTTCATTTGCGTTCATTTGCGTTCATTTGCGGACAATAATTCTTCAGCTGTTCCGGCGGGGTCCCGGCGCGTCCTCGCACCATCCTGATCCCGGCCCCGATGCCCCGCAATGGTGCACCTCGCCCCCATTCGGCCCATCGCCCGGCCTCGCGCCGCCCCCCGATCGCCCCCAGCCCCATCACGCGGCCATGGCACAGCGAATGCTTGCGCGTTATGATCGGCGGTCGCGCGTCGTCGGCCGAAACTCAATGGCCGGCGACGCTCAAGCCCCCGTTTCCAGTTTCCTGACTGGTGGACGCCTCAAACGGCCACCAGTTGGGGTCCGAAGACACCGGATTTCCGGGGATTGTGTCGGTCGGCCCGGGTCAAGGGACCCCGGCTGTTGCCAGGTGGATGCGTGACGCCCAGCGCGACACAGTCCCAACCGTCATGCCAGGTACCTACGAGGTCAGCGATGAGCCTGCGTGCCCTTCCGCCCGCACAGGGTCTCTATAACCCAGCCAACGAGCATGACGCCTGCGGCGTCGGCTTCGTCTGCCATATCAAGAATCAGCAAAGCCACGCCATCGTCCGGCAGGGTCTGGAACTGTTGCAACGCCTGACCCATCGCGGCGCCGTGGGTGCCGACCCGCGCGCCGGTGACGGGGCCGGCATCCTGCTCCAGGTCCCGGACGCCTTCTTCCGGGCGGAGTTGGACTTTGAACTGCCGCCCGCCGGGACCTACGGCGTGGGCATGGTCTTCCTGCCCCAGGACCCGGCGGCGCGCGAGCAGACCCAGGCGACGGTGGAGCGGCGCCTGACCGAGGGCGGGCAGCGGGTGCTCGGCTGGCGCGACGTGCCGGTGGACAACACCGTGCTGGGCAAGAGCGTGCTGCCGACCGAGCCCGTGGTCCGCCAGGTCTTCATCGCCCGCGGCGACAACTGCCCGGACGCGCAGTCCTTCGAGCGCAAGCTGTTCGTGATCCGCAAGCGCATGGACAACGAGATCCGCGCGGCCGGCTTCGACAAGACCGCCTTCTACGTGACCTCCATGTCCGCGCGCACCATCACCTACAAGGGGATGCTGCTCGCCGACCAGGTGGGTTCCTATTATCTGGACCTGCAGGACGAGCGCGTCGCCTCGGCCCTGGCCCTGGTGCACCAGCGTTTCTCCACCAACACCTTCCCGACCTGGGATCTCGCCCACCCCTTCCGGATGATCTGCCACAACGGGGAGATCAATACGCTGCGCGGCAATCTCAACTGGATGGCGGCGCGCCGCCACACCATGCGCTCGGAGGTCCTGGGCGATGATCTGGACAGCATCTGGCCGCTGATCCCCGAGGGCCAGTCCGACTCCGCCAGCTTCGACAATGCACTGGAACTGCTGGTGATGGGCGGCTACAGCCTGGCCCACGCCATGATGCTGCTGATCCCCGAGGCCTGGGCCGGCAACAAGCAGATGGACACCAAGCGGCGCGCCTTCTACGAGTACCACGCGGGCCTGATGGAGCCCTGGGACGGCCCCGCCGCCGTCGCCTTCACCGACGGGCGCCAGATCGGCGCCACGCTGGACCGCAACGGCCTGCGTCCGGCGCGCTACCTGGTCACCAACGACGACCTGGTGATCATGGCCTCCGAGATGGGCGTGCTGGACATCGAAGAGTCCCGCATCGTCAAGAAGTGGCGGCTGCAGCCCGGCAAGATGCTGCTGATCGACCTGGAGCAGGGCCGCATCATCGACGATGCCGAGATCAAGGCGGCGCTGGCCGGCGCCCACCCCTACCGCGAGTGGCTCAACCGGACCCAGATTCACTTGGACGACCTGCCGACCAATGTCGCCCCCATGGCCCCGGACGCGGACACGCTGCTCAATGCCCAGCAGGCCTTCGGCTATACGCAAGAAGACATCAAGTTCCTGCTCACCCCGATGGTGGTGACGGGCCAGGAGGCGGTCGGCTCCATGGGCGCGGACAACCCGCCCTCGGTCCTGTCGCGCCGCGCCAAGCACCTGTCGAGCTATTTCCAGCAGAACTTCGCCCAGGTGACCAACCCGCCGATCGACCCGATCCGCGAGGAGCTGGTCATGTCGCTGGTGTCGCTGATCGGCCCGCGGCCCAACCTCTTGGGCATCAACGAGGCCGGCAAGCACTGGCGCCTGGAGGTCAACCAGCCGGTCCTGACCAACCAGGACTTAGAGCGCGTGCGCCACATCGACGACAACTCGGGCGGTGCCTTCCGCACCCGCACCCTGCACATGGTCTACCCCTCCACCGAGGGCGCCTCCGGCATGGGCGCGGCCCTGGAGCGCCTGTGCCAGGAGGCCGAGCAGTCGGTGCACGACGGCTACAACATCCTGATCCTGTCGGACCGCAACACCAACCTGGACCAGATCCCGATCCCGGCCCTGCTCGCCACCTCCGCGGTCCACCATCACCTGATCCGTCAGGGGATGCGCACCAGCGCGGGCCTGGTGGTGGAGACCGGGGCGGCGCTGGAGGTCCACCACTACGCGGTCCTGTCCGGCTACGGCGCCGAGGCGATCAACCCCTATCTCGCCTTCGACACCATCGCCTCGCTGTTGCCGGGATTCGCCGAGAAGGCCGGGGCGGGTTTGAAACCCGCCCCTACGTTTGAAGAGGCGCAGAAGCGCTATATCAAGGCGGTCGGCAAGGGGCTATTGAAGGTCATGTCCAAGATGGGCATCTCCACCTTCCAGTCCTATTGCGGCGCCCAGATCTTCGATGCCGTGGGCCTCAACACGCCCTTCGTCAAACGCTACTTCACCGGCACCCAGACCACGGTCGAGGGCATCGGGCTGGAGCAGGTCGCCCAGGAGGCGGCACGCTGGCACGCCGAGGGCTACGGCAACGAGCAGATCTATCGCACCCAGTTGGACGTGGGCGGGGACTACGCCTTCCGGCTGCGCGGCGAGGACCACGCCTGGACCCCGGACAGCATCGCCAAGCTCCAGCACGCCGCGCGCGCCAACAGTTGGGAGACCTACGAGCAGTTCGCGCGCCTCATCAACGAGCAGAACGAGCACCTGCTGACCTTCCGCGGGCTCATGGACTTCAAGTGGGCCGAGGTGGGAATCCCGCTCGATGAGGTCGAACCGGCCAAAGAGATCGTCAAGCGCTTCGCCACCGGGGCCATGTCCTTCGGCTCCATCAGCTATGAGGCCCACTCGACGCTCGCGAAGGCGATGAACGCCATCGGCGGCAAGTCCAACACCGGCGAGGGCGGCGAGGAGTCCGAGCGCTTCAACCCGCTCCCGGACGGCACCCGCAACCCCGAGCGCTCCGCCATCAAGCAGGTGGCATCGGGCCGCTTCGGTGTCACCACCGAATACCTGGTCAACGCCGACGACCTCCAGATCAAGATCGCCCAGGGTGCCAAGCCCGGTGAGGGCGGCCAGTTGCCCGGCCACAAGGTCAGTCCCTGGATCGCCCGGGTGCGCCACAGCACCGCCGGGGTCGGCCTGATCTCCCCGCCGCCGCACCACGACATCTACTCGATCGAGGACCTGGCGCAGCTCATCCATGACCTGAAAAACGTCAATCCCAAGGCGCGGATCTCGGTCAAGCTGGTCTCTGAAATCGGCGTCGGCACCGTCGCCGCGGGCGTCTCCAAGGCCCATGCCGACCATGTGACCATCGCCGGCTATGACGGCGGCACCGGCGCGAGCCCCTTGACCTCCATCAAGCACGCCGGCTCCCCCTGGGAGATCGGGCTCGCCGAAACCCACCAGACCCTGGTGCTCAACAACCTGCGCGGCCGGATCGCGGTGCAGGTCGACGGCGGTCTGCGTACCGGCCGCGATGTGGTCATCGGCGCCCTGCTGGGGGCCGATGAATTCGGCTTCGCCACCGCGCCGCTGATCGTCTCGGGCTGCATCATGATGCGCAAGTGTCATTTGAACACCTGCCCGGTCGGTGTCGCGACCCAGGACCCGGAACTGCGCAAGCGCTTCACCGGTCAGCCCGAGCACATCATCAACTACCTGTTCTTCGTCGCCGAGGAGATGCGCCGGATCATGGCCCGCTTGGGCTATCGCACCGTGAGCGAGATGATCGGCCAGTCGGATCGGCTCGAGATGCGCCGCGCCCTCGACCACTGGAAAGCGCAGGGCCTGGACTTCACCCGCCTCCTGATGAAGCCCAAGGTCGGCCTGGAGGTCGCCATCTCCAACCGCGAGACCCAGGACCACGGTCTCGACCAGTCGCTCGATCACGAACTGATCAAGCAGGCCCAACCCGCCCTGCAACGCGGCGAGCCGGTCGCCATCGAGACCCGGGTGCACAACTACAACCGCACCTTCGGCGCCATGCTCTCCGGCCGGGTGGCGGAGCGCTACGGCCACGCCGGCCTGCCCGAGGACAGCATCCACATCAAGGCCCGCGGCACCGGCGGCCAATCCTTCGGCGCCTGGAGTGCGAAGGGCGTCACCATCGAGTTGGAAGGCGAGGCCAACGACTATGTCGGCAAGGGCCTGTCCGGCGGGCGCCTCATCATCTACCCGCCGCGGGACTGCGCCATCGCCCGGGCCGAAGACAACATCATCATCGGCAATACCGTGCTCTACGGCGCCATCAGCGGTGAATGCTACTTCCGCGGCGTGGCCGGTGAGCGCTTCTGCGTGCGCAACTCGGGCGCCACCGCGGTAGTGGAAGGCGTCGGCGACCACGGCTGCGAATACATGACCGGCGGCATCGCCGTGGTCCTGGGCCACACCGGGCGCAACTTCGCCGCCGGCATGTCCGGCGGCATCGCCTATGTGCTCAACGGCGACGGCACCTTCGAGGACCGCTGCAACCTCTCCATGGTCGAACTGCAACCCATCACCCCGGAGGACGCGGCCCTGGAGGCGCTCGACCACCAGGGCGGCGACCTGGAGGGCCACGGCCTGGTCGACCTAAGCCGCGACATGACGCGCTTCGACGCCCAGCGCCTCAAGGGCCTCATCGAGCGTCACCTGCACTACACCAACTCCGAGGTCGCGCGGCGCATCCTCGATGACTGGGAGGCCTATCTGCCGCGCTTCATCAAGGTCATGCCGGTCGACTACAAACAGGCCCTGGCCGAGATGCAGGCCAATCAAAGCCGTCCACCCCAACCCACCAAGCAGCGCCCGATCAAGGTCACGCGGGAGATCAGCCATGGGTAAGCCGACCGGATTCATGGAACACGACCGGCGCGACCGCCGCTACGAGCCGGTGTCCGACCGTGTCGTCAACTATCAGGAGTTCGTCATCCCGCTGACCGACGCCGAGGTCAGCACCCAGGCCGCGCGCTGCATGGACTGCGGCATCCCCTTCTGTCACCAGGGGTGCCCGGTCAACAACATCATCCCCGACTGGAATGACCTGACCTACAAGGGCGACTGGCAATTGGCCATCGAGGTCCTGCACTCCACCAACAACTTCCCGGAGTTCACCGGCCGCATCTGCCCCGCCCCCTGCGAGGCCGCCTGCACGCTCAACATCGGCGACGCCCCGGTGGCCATCAAGACCATCGAATGCGCCATCGTCGACAAGGCCTGGGAACAGGGCTGGATCAAGCCCCAGGTCCCGGAGCGGCGCACCGGCAAGCGCGTCGCCGTAGTCGGCTCCGGCCCCGCCGGGCTCGCCTGCGCCCAGCAACTCGCGCGCGCCGGACACCAGGTCGCGGTCTATGAAAAGGCCGACCGCATCGGCGGCCTGCTGCGCTACGGCATCCCGGACTTCAAGCTCTCCAAGAAGCTCATCGACCGGCGTCAATCGCAGATGCGCACCGAGGGCGTGGAGTTCCACACCCACGCCCACATCGGCCGCGACATCCCGGTCGCCAAGCTGCGCGCCGACTACGACGCCCTGGTCCTGGCCGGCGGCTGCGAGGCGCCGCGCGACCTGCCGGCACCCGGCCGGGAACTCACCGGCATCCACTTCGCCATGGACTTCCTCACCCGCAACAGCAAGCGGGTCCAGGGGTCCTATGTCCCGGATGACGAGTTCATCAACGCCAACGGCAAACGGGTGCTGGTCATCGGCGGCGGCGACACCGGCTCCGACTGCATCGGTACCTCCAACCGCCATGGCGCCAAGTCGGTCACCCAGATCGAGATCCTGGACAAGCCGCCGGTCAAGGAGGACAAGGGGCTGACCTGGCCGGACTGGCCGAACAAGCTGCGGACCTCCTCCTCGCAGGAGGAAGGCTGCGAGCGGCACTGGAATGTGCTGACCAAGGGCTTTGTCGGCGACGACCAGGGGCGCGTCCAGGCGGTGAAATACTGCCTGGTGCAGTGGGACAAGGACGCCCAGGGGCGCTGGCAGATGTCCGAGGTCCCCGGGTCCGAGGCCGAGTTCAAGGCCGACCTGGTGCTGCTTGCCATGGGCTTCGTGCACCCCGTGCACGCCGGCATGATCGAGGCGCTGAAGGCCGAGACCGGGCTGGAACTGGACCCGCGGGGCAACGTCAAGGCGACCACCGAAGGCGTCGGCGCCTACCAGACGTCGGTGCCTGGGGTGTTTGGGGCGGGGGATATGCGGCGTGGGCAGTCGCTCGTTGTCTGGGCGATTCGCGAGGGGCGGCAGTGCGCGCGGGCGGTGGATGAGTGGTTGATGGGGCGGTCGGATTTGCCGCGCTGACCGATCCGGTTGTAGGTCGGACTTCAGTCCGACCGGAACCCCTTGACACCGTTAGCATACTTCGATAGGTTTATGCCACGAGAACCGCGCTCGCCCACAGTTTGGAACTTCCGCATCACCAGCCCAGATACGCCCAGAGACACCACGGAATCATGCCAATACATATCGCCGAAGCAACCCGCAAGGCGCTCTGCAACGAGTTGGGCGTATCCAGATTGGTTGAAGTGATGGAGTACGACTTCCAAGACATTTCGCCAGATGCGGACGTTGATCGGAACAAGGCCGCGCTGTACGCCGATAGAAACCAGGGTTCTGTTCGATTGAACTCCGGCCGATATTACACCGCGAAGGAATACGCCGCGCGCGTCCGTAAGGTCAAGTCGCTGGAACTGCCTTAGGACTTCCCCGCGCATGGACGTACCCGTTGAACCTCCGGAGGGTAAGCATAGCCTGGATCAGGACATCCCGGCGCTCCGCGGGGTGGCCGACCTGTACGTCCAGGCGAAGGCACTGATCCTCTATTCGGAAGAAGTCGATCCGGAATCCCGATCCAATCTACAGGTCATAAAGGAACTTCGCGACGCCTTCGATCACCTCATGCGTGTCATCGTAGCGCGTGTTGGCAGCGAGGTCCCTCCCGGTGCGGCGGATCCAGAGTATTGTTCAAAGAACACCCAAAAGGCCATCGGCCATATCTACCGGGCAGCGTTCGACGCCCTGGATGGCACCGTGTTGTCGCTGCGGGTCAAGATTACCGAGGTCGTCGACAACTACTCGCTGGACGTGCTGAATGCCGTGGTCCCCAACTATTGGGACATCAAGTGCCGGCTGAACGATCTGTCGGGCCGGATCACCGAGCACCGCGCCCGCAAGGACGTGGGCTCGGAAATCGGGATCACGCTTGATCAGTATGTGGCAGACGTAGAGATCATCAAGAGCTTTTATAAAGAGTTGCTCTCCTATGGTCCCGCCTTGGATGAATATACTGCCAAGTTGGCGCTGCAGGAGCGGCACAGTCGGCGCAAGGACCGGCGTGAGCAATTATTTATCGCTACGGCCAGCGCCGTCGTTAGCGGACTGTTGGTCGCGCTTGCTTCATTCTTTTGGCTTGGCGGGCAATAGGTCGCAACGTAGTTGGAAAAGGATCGCGGACGCCCTATGCGGATTGGCCGATTGTTTAGCCGACGTCATCGAGCCTGGCCCCTTTGTCCCCTCTGTCCCACCTTTGTCCCATTTAACACCATTGATCGCGTCGGCGACTTGGCGGTGTTTGACATCGGCGGCAACAAGTACCGCTTGATCGCCTACGTCCGATTGGAACGGCAGACCGTCTACATCAAGGCGATTCTTACTCACCGGGAGTACGACAAGGGCGGGTGGAGACAATGAGTACGCACGATGAAATCGCACGCCTGCTGCCGGCGTGGGAGCACTTCCGTCAAGCGACCGACATCAGTCCGATCCGCAATGAGGCCCATTACCTGCGCATGGTCGCCATGCTGGAGGCCCTCTTGGACGAAGCGGCCGGGGATGAGCAGCATTCGGCCATGGGGCTGGTCGATATAGTCGGCGACCTGATTGAGGACTACGAAGCGGGCCAACCCCCGCTTCCGGAGGCGTCCGGCATGGATGCGTTGGCGTTCCTCATGGAGCAGCACGAACTGACACCGGGCGATCTGCCGGAGATCAGGAACGAGGGCGAGGTCTTGGACATACTGGCCGGTCGGCGGGAACGCGACATCCATCAATTGCGGGCACTCGTAAAGCGCTTTGGGGTTTCACCTACGACCTTTGTGTGAACCCGGTCCGGTACCGCTCGCCTGGGGCGGTCGCGACCCGGCCGAACGACCTCCGGCGGCTTGTGCCGCCGGCCCAAGTCGGCAGCATCGAGATACAAGAAGCGGCCCGTTGGCCGCTTTTTCTTTGTGCGGTCCAGCTTGCGACATCCCTGTTATCGCAGTAGCATCCATCCCAACAGGTTCGTGGACACGCCGCCATGTCTCCACCTCAGCGCATCACAGTCGACCGCGACATCTGCCACGGCAAGCCCTGCGTCAGACACATGCGCTGGCCGGTCGAGCCCGTGCTCGACCTCCTGTCCGCGGGGATGTCACCAGCGGAGATCCAGGCCGATCATCCCGAGCTTGAGCCGTAGGACCTGGATGCTTGCTTGCAATACGCTTGGCCTGCAGTGTCCGGTGACGGGAATGTAACGCCATGATCGCTGACAACATCTTGACGGAAGAGCAACTCATCCAGCAAGCGACCGAGGTTCTCATGTCCAAACTCGGCTTGGTAGAGACGCTCCGCTTCTTGGCCCTGACGACCCGCGGGCGCGTTGAATCGGTCGAGCGGCATCGGGCTTGGCAGGCGACGTTGGACGGGGATGCGTTCTGCGACCAAGTGTTCCATGAAGATCCGGAAGCGTGATGTTTTCGCAATTGGCTTCTTCTCGCGCGCTCGGCTCGTTTCAAGAATTAGGTAAACTGTCATCGGAACTCCCAGGATGCTTATACAGGTACCCACCTAACATCACTGTTATTTTTTTAGTACGGGAATCGTGAAATTAGCAAAGTTAAGATCAATACCCGAGATAGCTCGGCTTTACTCGTTACTCAAGACTGATTTTGAGAGTGAAATATACACAGCTGCCTTAAGAAATTTTTGCAGCATGGGAAACCCCATTAGATTCAACAATTTTTCATTCGTAATGAGGGAGTTGTTAACGAACATTGTTGACCGTCTAGCGCCAGTTAAGGAAGTAAAGAATGCCAAATGGTACAAAAAAATCAAAAATTCGGATTATGAGGTAACAAGAAAGCAGCAGTTACAATTTTGTGCCCAGGGCTTTTTCTTAGATTCAAACCTACCTCCCTGGGCGAAAGAAGATACTGCTCAGCTAATACATAATTACTTAGATCTTTATGGTAAATTAAATCGATATACACATATTAGCAAAGAGTATATCGACATTAGCCACGAAGATGCCTTCTCGTTCTTAATGGATCTTGTGGTCACCTTTTCATCAATTATTGCACTGTTAACAGAAATAAAGGAGCATATTAAAAAAGCGATAGAACAGTCTGTACATGATGTTATTTTCAACGAATTAGTTTTTACGTCGCATGAAGCACTTATGGAACTATCAGGGCAAACTATCGTGGAAGGTGTTTATATAGAAGATTATTTCCTTTCGACAGTAGAGCCAAGTAGAGCTATCTTCGAGGGACAGGGCTATGTGGAGTGTGAGCTTAACTATGGATCGGGTGATGATGGAGCAACTTTACACCACACTGTACCTTTTTTGTTTTTCCTTTCCTCTGATCTCAACAATTTATCTGAATTAGATTTTCATGGAGAAGGACTAAAATTAGATAACAGTGACTTCTATGAATAAGATCGTAAAAAATGCGGAAGGCTCTAATAGAGGACAGGCTAGGGTGTTCAATCTGGCCCTTTTTCACGCACTTTTGATCCCGCGAGACTGTGACGGATTAATGCCCAGCAGCACACGGCAACATTATTTTTTTTAAGACAAATGTGAAGCGATTGAAACCGCCATTCGAGCCTGGCTCCTTGTCTTTCCTGGCGTGAGCAGCAATAGCCTGTGAAGCACGCCTATATTCTTGAACTATCTCTTAAGTATGTATAGGTGCTTGAAATGTCAAAAGGTTATGTCTATATCCTTTCGGATACGACACATCCATACCTGAAGATTGGGCGTACGACACGAATACCTGAACAACGTGTTAGAGAATTAAACACCACGGGTATGCCAGGGAAGCTTGGGCTTTTGGATAGCATTCTTGTAAATGACTGCGAAATGGTAGAAGCGGAGATTCATCGTACACTTGCGAAGTATCGCGTTAGATCCGATAGGGAATTTTTTGACGTCCCCCAAGCCGTCGCAACCGCTTATCTCCAAACTTTTTCGAAATACTCCAAGGCGGAAAGTCTCGTAACTCAAGAGCGCGAAGAAATTGAACGATATATTTCGGATATCGGCCTGTTTTCTATATCCCTATTTGCTTCTAAGCTTGTGGAATTGCTTAATGACATTTTGAATAAGCATCAGCAGGAGTTCCCGATAGCCGTAAGAACTGCGGGTCCGGTTCTATACGAGTCGTTTCGCTCAAGCACGAGTATTCTCGCCGAGCACTCCAACACCATTGTTGCAATATCTTTCAATGACGATAATATAGATGCTTGGAGCATCGGCGTCGGAGAGTATAGCTTTATTTTCGACGGAAATAAGGCAGACGCGAAACTAATTCAAGATTTTCAGGAAGAAGGAAAGAGAGTCCTTGGCTTGTTTGCCGAAATGGAGCGACTCAACAGGCTTATTGAATCAGCAACGGTTTCCGATAATATTACGGCCAGGATCAGTGATTACTCTAGGAAAGCTAAAGAAATTATTCTATCAGCAAGTAATTCTCATCGCTTTTGTGATTTCGACGAGCACACACTAAATAATTACGCATTCGATCAGGCATGGGGCGTAGGCGTAGGGAGAGAATTCCTGACAAATATGCTAAGGGAAAGAGAAGGATACCTGCTTACTGAGGAAGAAAAAGAAGAGCTTGACGCCCTAGAAAAAGCCTTTAAAAATTATACGATCGAGCAAGAGATACAACTGGAATCATCCGATTCGAAAGCTGCCCGTCTTTTGTTGAAGTATCACAAACTGGAGCACAAGAACTCTTTATACGTCAATGTTAGAAGTGAAATAGATAATTACCAGAACCAACTGTCCGCTCTTGACAAAATTGATACGCTAAAGGAAGAAATTCTCAATCCTTTACTGATTTCACTCTGCGAGCTATACGACTTAATCAAACAGGCTCAAGACACGTATTTGTCCTTTATCGAGGGCATTGACTCTCTCCTAAAACGAGTGCGATTAATATTATTTTTTGTTTCCATAAAAGATTAAATTTAGCGAATAGGTAGCGGTCACGGGGTCCGGTCTTGACTTATGCCTCGCCATCACGCCTCTATTCGCAAACCTGTGGCAGACTACAATTTCCGCTCTAGCACAGAGAAACAGAAAATGGGGGGCGTACCACCTCGCCTGCGCCGTTCAATGCAACACAGCGTCCAGACTGTCCGCGGTCAGGATACGGTCCGACCAG
>Ga0247842_10004304_pt1 | contig 18010 bp, 11 predicted proteins | sample LaCruzMarch2015__3_FD_192411 | JGI IMG/M metagenome (GOLD analysis project Ga0247842, IMG submission 192411) | Freshwater microbial communities from meromictic Lake La Cruz, Castile-La Mancha, Spain - LaCruzMarch2015_19m | ecosystem: Environmental > Aquatic > Freshwater > Lake | place: Spain...
TTTTACGTTGGGTTTTCTCCAGTGTTTCAGTCCTGTCTCTTTTAATTTTCCGCCGGCTATTTTATCACCCCCAAGGTATTTCGTAAGAGTTGTCCATTCTGCATCGCTGGGGATATGAAACCCTACGGGTGCAAGTCCTCTTTTGTCAGGTACGGTATATCAGTTATATAGTTTACCATAGGTGTCACCGTTTTTTGTTATAAAATAACACCAGGCGCCGGTAGTAAGTTTTTCCCATTCCTGATCATCCTCAACCTCAGGAATGGGATCCCCATTGCGGTAGTGGTCAACATCCAGGTTTTGCAGCACCCAGATTTGTTTGCCAATTTTCACAGTTTGTGCCTTTGCCAGGTTAAAACAAAAAAATAATAGCAGAAATGCTGCAGATAAAGAGATAGTGGTTCGTTTTATCTTCATTTGTTTTTAAGGCGTTTAATAAACAGGATAAACTTTATTATTCAAATGTGAACAAGAACTGAATAATATTTGAATTGATTGACTGGATACCTGCACTGTAAATATCATCTTCTTTCTTCAGGTCATTAAAAAAGCCATATAGGTTTTTCAGTTCGAATCCAAATTTGAAAAATTTTGTATTATAATTCATACCCAAGCCTGCGTTGAGAAATAAATTGGACATGTTAAATTTTATGATGTCTTCGCTTGAATTTTTTACTTCCCGTTTTTTTGCATTCGATGCTGCATCAATACTATACTGCAAACCGGCTAACAGGTATGCCTGGACGTTCCTGGAAAGGTTAAATTTGAATTTTAACTCAAGGGGAAAGTTTATATACACCGACGGTATTTTCTTTATAGTTTGAAAATCGGTTGAAATACCATTGGTGAAAAGTTGAATATCATACTGAATTTTTCGTTCAACAAATGAAAGTGAAGGGGTGAATCGGAGTTCAAAATGCCGGTTCAGATAAAAAGCGGTCAATAAGCTGATTGTAAACCCAATCTGTGGTTCAGCTCCAATTGATAAGATACGTGCAGAATCGGGGCGGGGATAAATATCGGTGATGAAAGTTGAATCAAACATATGCGTATTCAGGTCATCGATAGGGTGAATAATGAGGAAATCGAAATTGGTTCCCAACCCAAAACCAACATTGAATTTCGCATGATCTGATTTCAGGCTGTCAATTGCAGGATAACTTTGATTTATTGTGTCGGGTATAACAATTTTTTGCGCATCAGATGACAGCGGTTTCACAGTATCCGGGGAATAGAATGCATCCCGAAAAGCCAGACAACGAACACTGTATCCTTCCAGCTTATCTGCGACATAGACTTCGTTTTTTTTATTGCCAATTGGTTTATAGTAGTAGGCCATATCGGAAAATAAATCTGAGAAGGACCAAAACCGTGCTTCGTAACCAATTTTGCGAAATATTCCATCAACATTCCGGTAACCTCCGGGAAGTGCGGTATAATTGCTTCGATTCGTTGCTCTTGAATTAACATCTTTCCAGTGAGCAGATCCTGCTTCCCTCATTCTGTTTCCTGCAAGCGCTTTTCCTCCCAGGAAATTTGTCAGCTGGACCCAGTCAGATTCATCGGGGACGTACCATCCAGGCGGGCAAATTCCACGAGGGTCATTCACCGCGTACCAATTGTAAAGGTTGCCATAAATTGTTCCGAAATCCTGATCGTTTTTATAATGGCACCACGCTCCCGAGTAAAGGTTGGACCATTCTTGTGTCTCTGTTATCTGTGGGATGGAATCTCCATTTCTATACGATTTTGTCTCCAGGTTTTCCCGCATCCAGCACTGATTGCCGATTAAAACCGTTTTATAAATTTTCCCATCCCTTTCATCTGTGAACGGTTTGCCACAGCGAACCAGAATAAATGATTCCCATGATCTGCCCGAATAAATATTCAGTTTCTCCTGATCCGTATTATACACGATCATATTTTTATCCGGTGAGAGAAGGGCATTTCGTTCACGGGTGGTCAGCCGGATCGCCTTGATTTCACTATGATTTAACTTTGATTGCGCTTCGGCAATTGAATCGGTCCGACCGGATTTGATGAGACTGGTGTCGTTTTGAGCAGGCAATTGAGTGAGAAATAAAAACAGGAAACTGAAGTGGACGAAAAATGTTTTCACCTGAAAATATTTATAAGTTCAACTTTTATCTACAATAAAACCTCCTCAGCATCATTTTCGATCGATTTATCCGTAAGTTCTTCTTGTGATTCCTGAGCAGATGCAACCGGTGTCTCATTTAACTCCTCCACCGGTTCAACAGGATCCGGAATGATACTGTGGTACTTCCGGAATTCATCAATCATTTTTTTGATCTTCTCAGGGTGGGACATTGATAATTGTTTTTGTATTAAATATCAAATGATAGATGTTATTTAATCCCATACGAAAATCCAACAAGAAGGTTAGTCGTATTTAATTTGGTGGGAGAGTTTTCCCAAAATGATTGTAAACTAAGGTCGTTTCTTGCTTCGAGTGAAATTGCCAACTTGTCACCGAGTGGAATAGTTAATCCAATTCCAGCGGTGAACCCAAAATCAATCTTTTTAGCATAATTGTCTGTGAAGATGTAAGTTTCATTTGGATTAGGCGAATAAGTGATTGGGACATAAGGGCCTTTTGCTTGTATTAAATAGCCAATATACGGACCTAAATTGGCAAAGCATCTTACTTTTTTTCCAAAACCTGCGCGAATTAAAACAGGGAGAACAAGATAGTCATAATTTGTATGCCCCTTAACTGTACCCCAAAACATTCCTTCCTCATCAGCAAATTGAATTGCATCGTAAGTTGCAACTTTTCTTTCAAAGGAAATATTTGTACGAAGTGAAAATATCTTACTGAAGTTGAATCCAAAAGATACACCTGCTTTAAAACCGATACCGATTTTAGTATAACCGTTAACAGGATAAATAACTGAAATATTCGGGCCTCCTTCAATTCCGAATTCTAACTTTTTGTCTTGAGCAAAACAACTGACAATTAATAAAAACATGAAAATCGATGTACATCCAGTTTTTGTGTTAACGAATATTTTTTTCATTGACATCTTGACTTAAATGATTTGTCGAACCTGCATATGGTAAAAAAACTTTAATGTTGAAGACACTGAAATTGAGATTTACAAATACCTCGTATTAAACAGGCTGTTCAGTTTCACCTTTGGCCTGATCGTGTAACAATATCCAATAAACAGCTCAACGCTTCCATTGGATACTTTCGACAGATAGCTTGTGGTAATATCGTATGAAGCACCGATGCGGAAGCCTTTCAGGTTAATCCCCGCCAGCACAGCTACGGCATCCTGATAGCGATAGGAAGCCCCAGCCCAGAACAGGTTGTTATATTCCATACGGGCTGTGAGGTCGAACTGAACGTTGACCAGGTTTGACTTAACCAGCAGGGATGGAATGATGTACAATGCTTTTTTTTGTTTCCCTGTCAGTTTGATGTAGTACCCTGCAGTCAAATAGAAGTTCCGCTGCTGCCCGTAACTTACGTTACCTACATCTGTTGAGGCCTCCAGCAGATTGGTGGATGAAATACCCGCATAGATCTTATTAATCTGCTGATATAGTATCCCAAAGTCAAAATCAGGGATGATGATCCCCGACTCCTTCTGATTGATTTTCAACAGCGGGTCGGCGGGTTGTTCAATGATCATTTTGTTAAATTCAATAGATTTATTTGTAAGCGAAACGCCTATTCCAATTCCTAAACTTTTTGATTCGTCCTTGAAGACGAACCGGTAGGCATAATTAAGTTTAACACCCAGGGTTTGTTCAAACCCGGTTTTGTCGTACACCACATTCAACCCAAGGCCGCTGCTGATGGCGTATATGGGCGCATGTATATTGAAAACTCCCGAAATTGGCGAAACTTTGTTTCCATTCACGTCGGCCAGCCCCATCCATTGCTGCCGCCCATAAACATTGGCACAAATGGCCTCCTGCGAACCTGCAAAGGCAGGATTGTAGAGCGTTCCATCCAGGAAATACTGGGTTAGCTGCACCTGACTGAAGACCGGAAAGGTTAGCAGGAAGAAGCTTACGCTGAGAAAATATAGTTTTTTCATGTGGCATTTTTTTGACCTCACCCCCTGACCCCTCTCCTCAAGGAGAGGGGGGAAGCGGGGTGATCATTATTTGATTTTTTTTTCGATGCGAAGTTTTTTTTACCTCACCTCTTGACCGCTCTCCTTGGAGGAGAGGGGGGAAGCGGAGTGATCATTGTTTGATTTTTTTTCGATGCGAAGTTTTTTTAACCTCACCCCATGATCCCTCTCCTCAAGGAGAGGGGGGCTGGGGAGCGTGGTTATTTCATTTTATTTGAAATTCTTTCCGATTACTGAGAACTCTGTTCTGCGGTTCAGCTGATAGGCGGCTTCCCTTTTTTTCTCATCTGTAATGGATAGGATATATTCTTCGTTTAATGTTGTGCCGCGTTCGAAGGTGTAGCCATCCTTTGTCAGATTAGTTGAAAGTACCCTCGGCATGCGTTCCCCATAACCTTTTGCCACCAGCCTTGCCTTGTTGATCCCCTTTTCGGTTAAAAATGTAACCACCGTTTCGGCTCGTTTCAGCGACAATGTATCGTTGTATTCCGTCGATCCTTTCGGGTCGGTATGGGAGGCCAGTTCAATAATGATTTTCGGATTGTCGTTGAGGATCTTTACCAGCACCATGAGCGAATCGCTGTATTGTGAGGCCAGATCCCATTTGTTGAATTCATAATAGATGTCGGGAAGTACGATGGGCTTATCGGGAATGGGTTGTAACGTTAAAACGACTTTGAAGGTTGTGTCGCTCCTGAGTTTGCCAAGGGTAAATTCAGTTCGCTTTATAAAATAATTTTCTTTAGAAAATACCAGGGTGTACTGGTTTTCCTCCTTTACCTGTTCATTGGAAAGAATAAAAGCGCCCGAATCGTCGGTGGTAACTACAATCGTATCGTTTTCATCATCGATGATCCATACCGGCAGCCGCTGCAGTGGCTGTTGGGTGACTTCATCCCTCACCGATCCCTGAACAGAGATTTTCCGGGTTATTTTTTCAAATGCATAGATGTCGTCACCCCCCTTTCCGCCTGTCCTTCGGGAGGTAAAGAATCCCTTTTCCTTGTTTCCTTCAAAACTCATGGCGAAGTCGTCGGCCGGCGAATTGATGGGCCGGGGGAGGTGTTCCACTGCCGACAATCCGTTTTTTCCAAGGGTAACACGGTAGATATCCAATCCCCCAAATCCGGTGTGTCCGTTTGATGCGAAGTACAAGACCGAATCTGTGAAAAGTGAAGGGAACATCTCGTCGCCCGGTGTATTGATCACAACGCCCAGGTTTTCGGCGGGGCCAAAAGGTTTTCGTTCCGACGGACGGGTTGTTTTCCACAGGTCACGGCCCCCGCTGCCTCCGGGGCGGTTAGACGAAAATATCATGGTAAGGCCATTGGCTGCCATGGCGGGATGCCCAACGTTTCCAAGACTATCGGCATAGATCACCACCGGCTTGCCCCATCCTGCTCCCATTTTTCCTGCTTCCAGTATCTGGCAGTACTCCTTGCCATTGCGCATCTTCGGGCAGCGGGTAAAGTAAAGTTTTTTATACTGGTCATCAAGACTCCCGGCCCCTTCATTGGCTTTGGTGTTCACCAGTAATTTGTCATCGGCCGATACCGGAGCGCCCCAGGTTTCCCCTTTTTTCTTCGCAGCGATGAACAAATCAGAAAAAAATCCATCGGTCCAGTTATCCATTTCCTTTCCGGTTGATCCTTTTCGATTGGATGAAAAGATAACCGTCTTGAATTTATTATCTCCGTAAACCGCTGCAAAATCATCGTCGGGGGAATTAATCTCGCGGATATTTTTAATGAACCATCTTGAATCTGCTGCCGTATCATGCAAACTCAATTCACAGGATGTTTTTCCGGCCAGGGCCAGTGGATCGCCGGGCACTTTTGCAAGGTATTGATCGAATGCTGTAAGCGCCTCCTGATATTTCCCCTGTGCGCTGAGCGTTTTGGTATAAAAGAGATATACCAGCGGCTTTTCTTCGGCATATTTGTTTTTAACCAACTGCTGGTATTTGATTTCGGCTTTGCGCTGATTGTTGATCATCCGGAAGCAATCGGCCAGTTTAAATACTACCTCGTTTCGTTCAGGTTTTTCGCCATCGAATTTATCGAGGGCTTTGGTGTAATATTCAATGGCTGAGGTATACTGCCTGTTCTCATAAGCCTTGTTGCCCATGATTACATATTTGCCCTGGCCCCGGGAGTTGAAACAGAGGCTCACCATGGCAAGGATAAGAATTGTTGTTGTTATATTTCTCTTCATGGCCTTACTCTTTTATAAATTTTACCAGGATGACCTGTTCCGAATCGGATGCCTTGAGGATATAAAACCCGGCCTCTAAAAATGAGAGGTCAAGCTGCAAAACATCGTCAGGGGTGGTCCAGACTTTTACCGGAAGGCCCGAAGCGGCGTAAATTGCGATGGTCTTGCTGCCTCCCAGTGTCCCGCTCAAATCAAGAACAGCCTTTGTTTTAACAGGATTGGGTGTAATGTCGACCAGATCCCTGTAAAGATTCACATTTCCCTGGCGAACATACTCCTGGTTGTCGTATCCCATGGCGGTTAACAGATAATAGTAAACACCCCTGGGCGCTTTTGTTCCTGACGGCATGTTGCCATCCCACCTGCCGTTTACCGAATCAATCTTGTGGACAAACCTTCCATTGCGGTCGCTGATGTTCATTTCAAGCGAACCGATCCCCTTGGTAACCGGACCGAACGTGTCGTTATAGCCATCATCATTGGGGGTAAAGGCGTTGGGAATGATAATTTCGACAAAGATCACAACCTCGATTTTTACAGAGTCCTGCAACAGGCAGTTATTCGGAGGGCCGCTGCTGGTTCTCAGTATGAAGGTATGGGTACCCTGTTCGGCAATCGTGATGTTTGTGGCGCTATCTCTGCTGATCACAGACCCTTTGTAGTACCATTCCCGGGATGCAGCCCCGGTTCCCGGCGCTGAAAGATTAACATCCAGCGGGGCATATCCTTGCACGGGATCCGCGGCAATGCCAATGGTCATGGGGCTTTCCGTTTTTATTACAACATTGGTCAGGATTTCGCAACCCTTGTTGTCGACGATTCTTACAGGGTAGTCGCCTGTACACAAATTGCTCACCTTATCCTGTGTAATCAGTTCGTTGTTGAAATACCGCTGAATGGGCGCCTCACCTCCGGTAACAACAATATCAACCTCTCCGTTGCAACTGTTGTTGCAGGTTTCATCTTTTGATGTGAGCTGAAGTTGCAAGGGATCATACTCTTCAACTGTAATTGTTTTTGTTGTCTCATTATAGCAACCCATGTTGTTATATGCCCTAAATGTAACAGTAAATACACCAGCTTGTGGATAGAGATGAGTTGGGTTTTGAACAAAGGAAGTATCCCCGTCGCCAAAATACCATTCATAAGAGGCGATGGAGAATGGCGGTAAAACCGTAGCTGTTCCGGTTAATTTTATGCCTAAGTTCTCGCAGCTGCTCTGGTATGAAAAGTCAATTACCGGCGCCGGGTAGCTGTACCTTTGTACCGTAATCGTATCATTGTGTACGTTGTCGTCGATATTTTCGACAAGCCAGCACTTAATTGTGTAATTGCCCTGGCTGGTGATGTTGATACGCTGCTTGAACGTGTATATAATATCGTTGTAGATGGTTCCAATAATTGTATCGTAGACCACGGGTTCATTGTTGATTTTATAGGCCAGTCTGATGTCAGTAAACGGAACATCGCCGAATTGCCTGATCAAAATGGTCAGGCTATCATTTGGATTTTGAGAACATGTTAAAGTAGGATGCAGTACCTGTGTGATCCCGAAATCGACCATGAACTCCCATGCTCCGATATCGGGAGCCTGATCGTTGCGGATTTTATCTTCGATATCAAACAACACACCCGGGACCGGAATTCCTGCCCCGTTCAAACCACGCTGGTAGACTTTATAGCTGGAATCATTAGCAAAGTAGGGATCAAGGTTGCGACCTGATGCTTCACCCCCGATGGCGGAGGCCCAGGAGGAAAAAGAAGAATAAGTGGTGCCTCCCATAAACCCAATATTATTTGACGGGCTATAGTAGTTATTATAATCCCAATTAGAATTTATAGGAGAATTACTGGTATAAATACAAAATCCTGCCCCTGAATTCATGAAAATGTTGTTCTTAAATTCAAGTGCGTTACCTCCATCTATTTTTAAACATTTACTGCTATTCACATTATTGCCTAGGACATTAATGCTGTTGAATACGATCTTGGTCTGATTGCTACTAATAATATCAATTCCATTTCCTAAATTACTCCCAAATATGGAAATATAATTATTAGCAACCATACAGTTTTTCGAGGTTAAAGTAATGCCCGATGAAACTGAGGACATTATTATATTACCTTGAATAAGACACCCTGCAGAGGTACTAGATGTAATTTTAATCATAGCTTCAGTTATAACGTTGTTCGTAATGAACACACTATCGCCCGAATAATTTAAATTAAATCCACAACCAGAAGCTTTATTTTCATCGATATGCAAATTTGAAATAACATTACTCCCTTGTGTTGATAACCCGTACCCTTGGAATCTGTTTTTACAGATATGATTATTTTCTACATTCGACACAGAAACACCAGAAGAACCTCCCTCACCATAAAAAAAGTTGTTTATGATTGAAATATTTTTTGACCAGCCATCAACCCATACACCATTTGTATTAAAGACTGAAATAATCTTGCAATGGGAGATAAGGATATTTTCAGACGAATTACCAATCACAATGGACCCAGTTGAATAATATTCTTTTTTTATAGATAATTTACTAAAGATAATGTTTTTAGAACCAATTAGTTTGAAAGTATGACCACCTCCTGGTTGATTCCAGATGATTACTTGCGAACTATCTCCGCTTTCAGATTCAAAGGTTACGGTATTTATTATTGATGAGCCAGGGATGGGATTTATCTCAATTTGTTCATAATAGTTGCCATTGCGAACTTTGAAAACAACCGGACATGTAATGCCTGCATTGGTTAAAGCGGAAACTGCTTCATTAAAGGATTGAAAATTCGGATTTGAACCTCCAATCGTATAAGTTCCACAAAGTTTTACTAAAATTTCTGCAGAAACTATTTTATCGTTTAACATGTCGCAATCTACTCCGTTATTTGGATTGGATGTCCATGCTATAATATGATAGATCGTTCCTGAAAGAAAAGTATAAGTTCCGGCAATAACCTCTAAATTCTGGGCTGTTATAATTGATCCTGACCAATTTACAGGGGATTGTAGGATGCCATTTACTGACCAGTTTATTGTAACTGATGTCAGGGTCAGGGTCCCCTGGTTCTGTAGAATCACTTTTACATCCTGCAATCCTGGTTCTGCCGGTGTTGTCGGGGTTGAAATTGCATTAATCCCGGCATCGAGTTCGCATGGTGAAAATTCCTTGGCTCCGATATCCGGATTGGAAGCCTGACGAATAGTCGAGTCAATGTCATACAACACCTCTGACATTGTTAAGCCGCTATTGTTTAACAATATCTGATGCGGAACGAGTATTGAATCATTTTGAAAGAATGGATTAACACTTAAACCATTACTTTCTCCATTGATCGCTGATGTCCATGAAGAAAATGAAATGTAGGTGCTATCATTAAGAAATCCTATTCTTTTATAAAGGTTATAGTAATTATTATAATCCCATGAGCATGAGGTTGGATTGTTTAAAACATAGGCTGAATAGCCTCCTGACGGATTTGAAAATATGTTATTTTTAATTTCAACACTACTGCCCCCATCAAGCAAAATGCATTTACTATTTATATTATTGTTTAATAGGTTAATGCTGTTAAAAACAATTTTTGTCTGGCTGCAATTGGTTGCCTGGATACCATTCCATGGATTGATACCGAAAATACTGATATAATTATTGGCCACCAGACAGTTTTTTGTGGTCAAGATAATTCCTGAAGCGCTGGATGTCGCAATCCTGTTGCCCTCGATAAAGCACCATCTGTTACTTTCACCGGAATTTACTTTAATGTTTGATACAGTTATTCGGTTGTTTGTAATGTACACGCTATCACCCGTGTAATTTAAATCAAATCCACATCCTGAAGCGTCATTGTCATTAATCTGTAGATTTGAGATATTTGAACTCCCATGCGCGGCTAATGAATATCCTCGAAATATGTTTTTACTGATCTGAATAGTTTCCGCATTAGAGATAGACACTCCCATATTGCCATCTCCGCCGTTAAAGAAATTATGTGATATGCGAACATTTTTTGCTCCACCTTCTATCCGTATACCATTAGTGACAAAAATTGAAATAATCTGGCAATTAAATATTGAAATATTTTCAGACGAATTACCAATCACAATGGATCCTGTTGAATAATAATATTTTTTTATGGATAATTTACTGAAGATGATATTTTTGGAACCAATTAATTTGAAAGTATGCGCAGCTCCTTGATTCCAAACGAGTACTTGCGAACTATCTCCACTTTCAGATTCAAAAGTCACGGTATTTGTTGTTGATGAACCAGGGATGGGATTTATCTCAATTTGTTCATAATAGTTGCCATTGCGAACTTTGAAAACAACCGGACATGTAATGCCTGCATTGGTTAAAGCGGAAACTGCTTCGTTAAAGGATTGAAAATTCGGATTTGAACCTCCAATCGTATAAGTTCCACAAAGTTTTACTAAAATTTCTGCAGGAACTATTTTATCGTTTAACATGTCGCAATCTACTCCGTTATTTGGATTTGATGTCCATGCTATAATGTGGTAGATGGTTCCTGATAAAAAAGTGTAAGTTCCGGCTATAATCTCTGAATTCTGGGCAGATGTAAGTGATCCTAACCAATTTACAGGGGATTGCAGGATGCCATTTACTGACCAGTTTATTGTAACTGATGTCAGGGTCAGGGTCCCCTGGTTCTGTAGAATCACTTTTACATCCTGCAATCCTGGCTCTGCCGGTGTTGTCGGGGTTGAAACTGCATTAATCCCGGCATCGAGTTCGCATGGTGAAAATTCCTTGGCTCCGATATCCGGATTGGAAGCCTGACGAATAGTCGAGTCAATATCATACAACACCTCTGATATTGGTAAGCCGCTATTGTTTAACAATATCTGATGCGGAATGAGGATTGAATCATTTTGAAAGAATGGATTAACACTTAAACCATTACTTTCTCCATTGATCGCTGATGTCCATGAAGAAAATGATTGATAAGTGCTATCATTAAGAAATCCTACTCTTTTATAAAGGTTATAGTAATTATTATAATCCCATGAACATGAGGTTGGATTGTTTAAAATATAGGCTGAATAACCTCCTCCCGGATTTGAAAATATGTTATTTTGAATTTCAACACTACTGCCCCCATTGAGCAAAATGCACTTACTATGTATATTGCTATTTAATAGGTTAATGCTGTTAAATACGATTTTTGTCTGGTTGCAATTTGTTGCCTGGATACCATTCCATGGATTGTTTCCGAAAATACTGATATAATTATTAGCTACCAGGCAGTTTTTTGTGGTCAATATAATTCCTGAAGCACTGGATGTTGCAATCCTGTTGCTCTCGATAAAACACCATCTGTTACTTTCACCGGAAGTTACTTTAATGTTTGATACAGTTATTCGGTTGTTTGTAATGTACACGCTATCCCCAGTATAGCTTAAATCAATCCCACATCCTGAAGCCTCATTTTCATTTATATGCAGATTTGAGATATTTGCACTCCCATATGCGGCTAATGAATATCCTTGAAATATATTTTTATAGATTTGAATGTTTTCCACATTAGAGACAACAACTCCAGAAGACCCACCTTCACCATAAAAGAAGTTGTTTGTTATGAAAATATTTTTTGACCCACCTTCAACTCGAATCCCATCTGTGACAAAGACTGAAATAATTTTGCAATTGGAGATTACGATATTTTCAGACGAATTGCCAATCACAATGGATCCAGTTGAATAATAATATTTTTTAATAGATAATTTGCTGAAGATAATATTTTTGGAACCAATTAATTTGAAAGTATGCACACCCCCTTGATTCCAAATTAGGACTTGCGAACTATCTCCGCTTTCGGATTCAAAAGTCACGGTATTTGTTGTTGATGAGCCAGGGATGGGATTTATCTCAATTTGTTCATAATAGGTGCCATCTCGAACCTTGAAAACAACAGGACATGAAATACCTGTATTAGTTAAAACGGATACGGCTTCATTAAAGGTTTGAAAATTCGGACTTATTCCACCAATCGTATATGTTCCGCATAAAGCAGCATTTAAAGAACGAATTGTACTGTCGTTAAAACGATTCGGATCAGGATTCCCATTTGGTAAATCGCTCCAGATTTTCATCTGATTGACGGCCCCAGGTTGGAAAGCGTAGGATCCAATATTGACATCCATTTCTGCAGATCCAAATGGGATTGATCCACTCCAGGAAAAAGGTGTCTGCAACACCCCATTTACACTCCATCTGATGGTGGCGGTTGTGATGGTTTGATAACCGAAATTTTTCAAGGTAACTTTAACATCTTGTATGCCGGCGCTGAAAGGCATAACCGGGTTGTCAATTGCAGAAATACCAGCATCGAGAAAAAGGGGTGCATAAATGCGTACATTATCGATCGCCCAATAACCCTCTCCATGACCTTCCCATTGAAAACGCAGTTTGGCATTCGTATGTCCGGCACAAATTGCCGTGAGGTCAATAACTTCGCTTGTTGGGTTTGATGCTGATGTTGAGGTATAGGATATTACGTCTACCCAAGAGGTTCCGTTGTATGCCAGGATTTTCCCGGACGCCCCGGCGCCTGAAAAGAAATAGTGATCGAAAAACAGCAGGCAATAGCTGCCAACGGATGCATCGATATAGGGGGTTTCGAGTGAAACAACCTCCAAGGCAGTATCGGGGGAGACCTGCTGTGCGTCGAAAATGGCGAAAGGAGCTGTTATAGGGTAATTGATAGTTCGGTTCCCCGGATTGTCAAAATGCCATTTATCGGTTGACTGGCCAATTATGGTGTTGTTTTGCCAGTCGACCGGGGGAGTAATCCCTGTAGCGGTAGCAAAATCTTCATTTAGTATATACATCTGGCCAAATCCGTTCATGATAAACAGCAGACCTAAAAAAGTGAAAATTGATTTCATGGTTGTAAAAATTATGTTCATGGTCGTTCAATAAAAATTACTGAATACCTGATTCCCTCAACCAAATTAAACCACAAAATCAGGATTAAACCGGCAATTTATTAATCGCTGCAAATGCAGAAAGGAACGTAGTGATTTTGGAAAGGAACGTGCGATTTGAACAGTACCAGCGCGTGGCCGTAATGAATAATCAGGAAGATGTGAAGTAGAAATTTATAAAGGAATCAAACCGGTTATGCCCTGATTTCAGGAAACCAGAATTCAACACGAACCCCGGCAGAACTGCCGTTGCTGCTTTCAAGGTCGGTGAAAATGATGTTATTGGCTGTCGTGCGCCTGGTTTCATTGAGGATTCTGATTATTCTGCTCACGCACGAGTTCAAGATGCCCACCCTCTTTCCTGTGCAGCAACCCGTGTTTGATGGCATTCTCCACGAAAAGCTGAATGTTCGATAAGTTTTTTCCTCGTGAGGTTGTCAAATTTTTTTGACAAATCTTTCAAGGTAACTGAAGTATCTGCTTTATCATGAAGAAGAAATTTTCCATAATTTTCTTTTAGGTTTGCCTTCGGGGACCAAAAGCAAAGCATTTCCTTAGTATTCGGGTCAATCCGGACTTCGTAAAAGAAAATCACATAGATTGGGTTGTTGATGGTAATATTATGAGTAAACCGACTCTCTAAATATTTATCAAATTGATTGAGCGCAATTATACCAGAAGAATTCAATAAAGCAAGATCCTTCCTGTTTGAGGATACAGTTTTAAATAATCCTTTCCGGCTCCGTAGGAGCCAAATCCTGGTAGCCCGTATACCCCCACCCCGAGCTCAGCGCGCCGTAGGTGCGCAATGCATTTTTGATTTGATTCTCCGGGAAATAGTTTCGCACCTACGGCGCGAAATGCTCCTGAACCTCATCGTTCTACCAATATTTCGCACCTACGGAGCGTATGGAAGAAGGTCTCTGCTCCAAACATTAACTTCACTGGTATAATAGCGCTCAATCAATTTAAATTATGTTGAGATTCATTGTCTAACAAATGTCATAATAATATTATAACAAAAAGCAAGGGGGCTGGGAAATGTTTTTGACCGGACTTCCTTTCGGGTTTTCCGGTTAAATAATTAGACATCAGATATAACGCAAACAATTGTATGAGAAGATTTTTAACGCTGCTGTAAAATCAATTCTAATTCGTACATTTGTGTACAATTGAGGCAATAGTCATGGAGGAAAATGTCAGATATTGGGTTGATCTTTCAGATTATGATTTTGAAACTGCAGCAGCAATGCTTCGCAGTAAACGATACTTATATGTGGGTTTTATGTGTCATCAGACCATTGAAAAAATCCTTAAAGCATACCTTGTTGTAACATCCGGAATCATCCCTCCATACACACATAATCTTGCCTTTCTTTCTGAAAAATCAGGACTTTCGGAATTAATGACAGAGGATCAGAAATCCTTTTTAGATAAAATTGAACCGCTGAATATTCAGGCAAGATATCCCGAATATAAAGAAAAATTGTTAAAAGAGTTGTCTGCAATAAAATGCAAAAACCTGTTAGCCCAAACTAAACTGTTTCAAAAATGGATCAAACAACTGCTATCGACAAAGTAAGGCGTTATTCTGCCCTGGTAACTAAGCGGTTTGAGGTTTCGAGAATCATTTTATTTGGTTCCTATGCGCAAGGTAACGCCAGTCCTGATAGCGATATTGATGTTGCCATTGTTGTAAAGCAATTTAAATATGGTTTTTTTGAGGCTGTGCCTGTATTATGGCAACTTCGTCGCGAAATCGACTCCCTAATTGAACCAATCCTCATTGAGGAAGACCATGATCCTGCTGGTTTTATGGTGGAGATAAACAAAACAGGAATCGAAATATTTAATGTTGCAAACAAATCTGATTTTATTCAGCAGGGAGTATAACCACTTCCGGAGTAAAGTTCATCGATGAAGGCCGGAAAAAAACACTTGACAAGCGTTAACTGATTAGTTAACATTTCGTCATGATCAGAGAAATGATTATCTGGGGGCATCATTTCTATGCCTTATCTAACCATCTGGACATTAAGGTTAAAGAGAAGATCGATTATGTGTTGTAGCTCATAAGGTATGCGGAGAAAGTCTCAATTCGATTTTTAAAATTCCTCGAAATTACAGATGGTCTTTATGAAATAAAAGTTAGTACTACTGGTAAAGGGATCCGGATATTTTGCCTTTTCGATGAATCAAAATTGGTAATAGTAATTAATTGGTTTTTCAAGAAATCAAAACATGCCCCGAAACAAGAACTTGAATTAGGGAAACTGCTTAAAAAGAATATTTTCCTCTATAAATCCGCCTGATTTTTATGCGGTGCGTGTATGAATCGCAATTCTTATTTAAGTTTGTATAAAAAAACATGGCAACGAAAAATCGCTATACGGCTGTAATCAAAAAATCAAAGGACGGAATGTATTTTGGTCATGTACAGGAACATCCGGAGGCAAGGTCTCAGGGAGTGAGCGTTGATGAGTTGAAAAGTGATCTTGCCGATGCGCTCCGTGAAGTGTTGGAAATGAAAAAAGAGGATGACATCCAATTTAACCAGGGAGCCCGGACTATAAAGAGAAAAGTTCTGGTTTAACGAAAAGATCAAAATTTCTGAAGTACCTCAATCAACATAATTGTGTTCTATAGAGGGAAGTGTGTAAACATCCCGTATTTATTAACCTTACAACAGGAAAACGGACTACCATTCCCCGTCATACTGAAATTGACGATGATTTTTGTAAGGATATTTGCAAGCAACTTGGAGTCCCTCCGATAAATTAAGTACGTATCTGAATTTGCTGAATATCCAATTCTGAATTAAAAGTTGATAGTACCTCTAATTCGAATGTTTTTCTAAAGTTAATAATTGTTCCACCTAATGTTTAATGATCTTGGCCGTTTCAGCCTTTTCCCCGGAGATGACACGGATAAAATAGACTCCTGCCGGCCTGTCTGACAGGGAGAACTCATGTTTGTTTTCTCTGAACAGGACTTCGGTCAGCACTTTTTCTCCATGCATCCCGAATATATCTACGATAACTTTCTCAGTATTCCCTTCTGTGTCAATAATGAAGGCATCAGTGGTTGGGTTGGGGTAGATTTTGAAAGATGATGGTGCGGAGCCCGAAGGAGGTTCATCCGCCTTCGTAAGAGTTGAAGGCATTGCAGGCGTAGCGCAATAGGGACCGGCAGGTGCAATATAGCCCCACATATATCCCCCTGGATAAACGATGGTTCCGGGGTAATATACAATATTTTGTCCTGCAATCATGGTGGCACTACCTCCGCTTTGAACCACAAAGGCAGTTCCGTTTCCGGCAACTGAAATTGTTTGGGTTGCATCGTAACAATTGGTTTGACCATCAGGGATGGTATCATCCTGTATGGTTCGGCTTTCTGGTACACTTGTTCCGGCCAGATTAACCACCGCTGTTTCATTTTGCGCAAATGTTTCGAACACGAACAAGGGTGCGTACGGAAAGGCGTGTGTCACAGAGACTGCCTCAAGACCAGCGCTTTGTTTCCAGATTTTGTAAACAATGGGATGTCCTTCTGTATAGCCGTCGATGGCAGTTGTTCCGGGATCATTTTTACTGAGGGCGATGAATGGCGGATTCGACGGATTTATGGGCGCAGTGAGTTTACAGGCTCCTACACAAATATTTCCGTCGAAAACACCTATTTCATCTCCTGCCGAAAGATTATTCAGGTTGAAAGTGGCCTGCGTGACCCCGATCGACATGGGATAGTAAGGATTGCCGGTCCAAACGGGGGTGAAATGCAGGGTGGGTTGTGTCGCGGTTACCCCGCCATTGGTGTATAACGGAGAGAAGACGAATCCGGTGTAATCGGAAAACTCACGAGGCGTGGGACTATCTGCCCAGGTTATCGGAGAAGTACCGGCTGATCCCAGCCAGGTAAAATTCAGGTTGAAGAAATTGCCATCAACCAGGTTGACCCCTTGCGAGGAGGCAGCCCAGATAAAGGTGATCTTGCCAGGTGTTCCGGTTCCGATCAGTACGCCGGTAATTCCCGGGTACCAGTTTGATGCGCCGGTATAGGTCATTAAAGCGGGATTGTATTCAAGGGTAAACTGGAAGGCTCCCAGGTTATTGAAATTGGTGGCATGAATGGGCACGGTGACGGGACCTGCCGCCACATTTTGCAGGGTGGAGATGGTGAGGGTTGGATTATTAACAGGAGGGGTTCCGAAAGCTGAAACAGGGATTTCACGGTATTCAATATTGCAATCGTGCACTGGAATCGAAGTATCTACAATATTGGATCCCGGTTCTGATGCTGTCTGATAAATAAAAGACAGCTTATTATTCCTGACATATTTAGCCATGGAAGGATATACGTACTCATAAAACAGGTAGAACACCCCTGAGTTAAAATCAATCATCTCCGAAAAGTCTGTTTTATCGTGGAATTTTGCCCTTCCCCAGATATGACGATAGTTAAATGGATCGGGAGAGGGATTGCCGGGTGTTACGGCTGACCACAAGAAATAGACATTATTCGATGCATCAATGGATATTTGCGGAAAACTGGAAAGGCCAACCCTATAGCTGGGTGCTCCAACGATAGTGTCGCCAGGATTTGGACCGTCCGACACATATCCAAGCAATTGTCCGTTGGCTTCAAGGACGTCAAGATCAAGACTGTCGGTAACCATGGGCATGGTAGTGTTCCAATATACCAGTCCATTTAGATTGATAGTAATATA
>Ga0247842_10004306_pt1 | contig 17999 bp, 25 predicted proteins | sample LaCruzMarch2015__3_FD_192411 | JGI IMG/M metagenome (GOLD analysis project Ga0247842, IMG submission 192411) | Freshwater microbial communities from meromictic Lake La Cruz, Castile-La Mancha, Spain - LaCruzMarch2015_19m | ecosystem: Environmental > Aquatic > Freshwater > Lake | place: Spain...
ATGGTTCAAGGAAACAATTACTGGTGCCCTTGCCATGTCGGCATTCATCAGATCAGGTGATGACTTGAGCAGGCGTCTGGAAGACAGCGTGGGGTCCTCCAGGAAGAAGGCATAATCAAAGGGCGGCTCAACGTAGCGTATCGTCACCCTCTCTTCCTCAGGGATACCCTCTCCGCACAAAGCTGCCTGCTCACGGGTTCCCGTTCCGGAATGGCAGGAGTCCAGTATGACTTCCAGGTTTACTCCGGCTGGAATGCCGGCGAATATACCCCTCATATCATCGTCCTTAATCATGCCGGCAGTGGCAAAGTCATGGGGACAGATGGTCTCATCCTTTTTGTCAGGCTCCTCTCCAGTTAGATCCGGCATTTGGGAGCCGTGGCCGGAGTAATAGAAGATCAACAGATCTCCCTTCTTTGCTCCCTTCACCAGCCAGTTCAATTCACCGAGGATCGCAGCTCTCGTCGCCCGGCCATCAGTGAAAATGTGCATGACGGCCGGATTCGCCGGAACAATTCCAAGATCTCTCAGAGTCGTAGCCATATCTCTAACATCGTTCACGCATCCCCTCAGATCCGGACCTCCGGCTCCGATGGGTGCATAGTCGTTAATTCCTACTAGAAGTGCTTTCTTAACCATTTCTAACACCATTAATTTATTAGGGCACATCTGAGTTAAATAGTTTTCTATGTATATGTCGGAATTGTTCAATTATGCATAAAAAATTTTAAAATAATGTGGTCTAACATATTAACTAATAATAATAAATAAATTTATTACTTAAATGATTACTTATATAAATTAATATTATCAAGTGAAACACTCTTGTATAAAGGCAAATTGAATTAATAAATGATGCTGATATTGGTAATATTAAACTAACAAAATAGTTTATGCATTAGTTTTATTTTAAATTTGATATTTAATATGTTAATAATACTTTAAAAATAATTAATTAAAAAATAATCCGCATGCTTTTATTTATATCTACTTTCCAGCGCGAATTTGACAGCAGTCATTTATACGAAAAAGTTATAAGATCCGTCATATGATAAATGACCAAGTCTGGAAGAATTTGCAGACAGGCGTGTGATGGGATGAATAAATATATAAAGACGGGGCTCTTCGGTTTTCTCCTTTGGTTGATACCATTTGCAGTATCGGTTTTGATCTTCCCGCTGCGCATCTCTCAGCGGTCGCTCTTTGAGTCGATCATGCCCGTAGTAATCGCTGTCTGGACGGTATTCTTCACCATTTTCTATCTATTCAGGATAAAGAGCAATTTTTTAAAGGAAGGCATCTTCATCGGCATTGCCTGGCTCTTAATGAGCATCGTGCTGGATCTCATGATATTCATTGTTGGCCCCCTAAAAATGCCTCTTTGGGACTATGCAACGGATATTGCAGTGACCTATCTCATGATCCCCGCAATTACGTCCGGGTTCGGCTATCTGATGGAGCATCGCGCCGAAAAGATTTGGATCAATAATTGATCCTTTCGATGCCTTCGCTCCTCCCTTTTTCGGAAACGGAAAATCCCATCCTCTCCAGGAGCGCCCTCGTCTCCCCCCGCCCGTGCAGCAGCACCTCGACCAGATCCGCCGGGCAATCGATGTCACATCCCGCCCGGAAGGACTCGAATACCTCTGCTTTCAGGCCTGCCTGCTGGCAGCAGGCCAGATGCTTGGGAAAGCTCAGCCCCTGGTAGCAGGTGCGAAACTCGGGGGCCCTGATGAGGATCATATTGGTGCCGCCCCCTCTTCCCGGGCAGAGGACCACATCGCCCTGGCAGTTGAGAATTCCCGCCACATCATCTGGCATCAGAAGAGCCAGATCGGCCATGACGATCAAAATATCCGGCGGCCATCCTTGCCCCTGCCGTGCAGCATCATCGATCAATTCATTGAGGGCATCATTCAAATCCAGCTCTGACTCCACAATCTCGACATCGTAGCCCACGTCCACGATATCCAGCCCCGGCCGGGAGAGAATTGTCACTTTGCCAAATCCGGAGACGGTCCCCAGAACATCCCTGAGCATGGCAAAGGCCAACAGCCTTCGCTCCTTTGGCGCAAGGGCCGGGGCCAGCCTGCTCTTGGCGTCGCTCCGCTTGAAAGGCACCACGATTTGAACCGGTCTATGCACGCCCCCTCTATCCGCGACAAACGATAAAATCCTATCTCCTGAGGCGAGGCCGGATCACGTCTTTGTCCTTCGCCATGAAGACCGAGTCGCCGCCAGAGCGAGGATACAACAGATCGCGAAAAACAACTGCAGGAGTCCCGTCTCCCGCCTCGCCCATGAGCAGATTGGCCATTGCCGCGATCTCGTCTACAATGGCCTCTAATGTGATCTCCAGGGCCTTGCCGTGCAGGTCTTGCACTCCGCGCCAGTCGCGCAAAGCTGCGATGCCCGCCCAGCCCACAGCCACGCCGGCAACGCCCGCGCGAAATGGCCGGCCGCAGGTGTCGGTGATAATTACGGCGCAGTCCTTTCCCAGGCTGGCGCATAGCCGCTTTGCACTGGCGCTGGGGTCTTTTGGCAGGAGCAGTATTCGGGCGTCTCCCACATTGGACTGGTCGATGCCGGCGTTAACACCCACATGACCAAAACGGGTCACTACCAGCAGAAAGGGTTGGTCGAGCAAGACCTCCTCCGATTCGTCCAGAACCGCCTGCACGAACCTGGGATCCTTGCCCACATTCCGGGCGATCTCCAAGGCCCTGTCGGTGGGATGATAGCTTTCCAGCTCCCGGAAACGGCCCTCCGACTTGGCCACGATGGTGCTGGCCAGGCAGAGCACATCACCGTCCTGAAAATCAAAAAGAGATTTGACAAGTAAAGCAATATCGTCGCCTTGCTTGATGATGGGCAGGCCGCGAATGACAAAGCATTGCATTGATGGCACAGATGCAGCCACAGATGAGGACATCTCCTGTCAATTTACTTAAAACGCTCATCATAAGGCATCTTGCTGAGGCGATAGAGCCTGGCCTGAACCAGGAGATCAAGCAGATAGGAGTAGTTCTCGGCGACGATCGCCGCCCTCTCCTCGCAAATCTCTGTCCAGGGAAGACCACCATAGCCTTTTGCATATTCCATCCAGAAGGCGGGCGGAGAGAACTCAAGCAGATACTTGTTACTCTCCGTAAATGTGAGGGTGATCTTCTCCTCCATCTAAGGCACCTTGCCCGTTCGCTCTACAACCTCGGCGAAGGCCAAAGTTCCGCTGATCTTCTTGATCTTGGCCTTGACGATCTCGCCCTTGACGGCGCCGGGCACGAAGATGAGATACTTATCCACCTTGGCTATGCCGTCGCCCTTGTTGCCCACGGACTCAATGCGCAACTCATAAGTCTCGCCCTCTTCGATGACATCCTTCTGCACGATCGTAGCAGCCTTTCTCTTTCTCACCGGACGGTGAGCGCCGCAGGCATCGCACTTGAGCGTCAGAACACGATCGCTCTTGAGGAGGTGAGTATCGGGCAGCCTGCACTCTGTGCAGACTACATACTCCTCGAAGTAGGACTCTATCTGGCGGGCGATGGCAGTCTCGCCGAACTTTCCTTGAAAGACGCCGCGCTGCCCCTCCATCTTGCCCGCTGTGCCCATCTCCTGGAGCAGATATTTCATGAGGTGCTCAGGTTCGCGATTTAGTGTGTCCGCTATGGCCCCGAAGTTCTCCAGTACGGTGGTTTTTCCCTCGTAAAAGACCTTGACACCAGGTATGACGAACCGCTCCTTGGACTCCCGAGTGGCCGGCATCTTCTTCATGGCCCGATCCAGGCCCGCTAAATAATCATCCATCCAGATACCTTAATTATTTTATCAGCTCTTGACCCGACTCCACTATGATTTGAATCGGTGTCGGCAATTTATGTCCTGCCCTTGTCAATGCCGTCTTGGCGTCGTTAAGGTACGTAAGGGGTATTCCCACGGTAAAGAGCTTCTGGCCTGCCTCGACCCTGGCCGCAGTTCCCACAGCCTTGCCGAAAGCCATTCTCATGCCGCTGGATACACGGTCGGCGCCAGCCCCCGTAGCCTGCTTATTTTCCCGGATGACATGGTGAGGATAAGTCCTAAGCTTGAGGTGGAAGTTGGTTCTGCCTGCCATTTTCATAAGAAAACGGTTGGCTGCAACTCTGGCTGCTTCAAGAGCGGTATGCCTGATCTGGCAGGGCTCCTTGACCACCAGAGTGAGCTTGATGGGAAAATCTTCCGTTAAATTTCCCATGTCATAATGTACTACTTTGCTTCCAGGAACGCCGCCCATGTATTTCCTGCGCGTGTAGGGCCGTTCCCTCCTTCTATACATGCTTGCTGGCTTGCGTGTCAAAACAAAATTCCTCCGATAATCCTGAGATTGGTGCTACTAAGCACCTTGCTTATAAGGTTTGGCCTTAATTGCCGCCCTTACACCGTGATGGGCGTGGAGAAAGACATCTCTTTGGCCAGAGGCCTCTTCATGAGCGCGCGGATATCTTGCGGGCTTTTTGCATTGGCGAGGGTCCACATGAGCTTGACCAGGGCCACCTCGGGCAGCATATCCTCGCCCTCAATTGCTCCGCCGTCCAGCATGTCGCGTCCGGTATCGTATACCCGATCGCATATCCTGCCCCGCAGGCATTGCGAGGTTACCACCACGGGGATATTTTCATCTGTGGCTCTCTTAATGCCGTCTATCCAGTCGGATGCCACGTGACCCAAGCCCGTTCCCTCCAGGACGATGCCGCGATAGCCCTTATCGATGTAGTAATTCAAGATCTCCGGCGAAGATCCGGGCGTGTACTTGACCAGGGCGCATTGGGGCTCAAGCCTGGCCATAACCTCCAGTTCCACTTCGCCGCGCCGCCGGTAAGGCTGGAAGGTCTGAATCTTTCGGGTGAGGTAGTCCACCTTCCCAAGCGGCGGCTGGTTTATGCTCTGGAAGGCATCCCGGCGAGAGGTATGCATCTTTCGCACCCTTGTCCCGCGGTGAATGGAGCAGTAGTCGTCGCTGGTTGTGCCGTGCATCACCACACAAACCTCGGCGATGTCGCTGATGGCAACGCTGGCCGCACATACAGCATTCATAGAGGCATCGCTGCTGGGCCGGTCGGAGCTCCTCTGCGAGCCGACCAGGACTACGGGCACGGGCGTCTTGAGCATAAAGGAGAGCGCCGCTGCGGTATACATCATGGTATCAGTGCCGTGGGTTATGATCACGCCCTGTGCGCCTGCACAAATCTCCTCCGCCACAGACTCTGCGAGCTTAATCCAGTATTCGGCACGCATGTTCTCGCTCAAGATCTGATAGATGACACGGGCGCGGTAGTTGGCGATCTCCTCCAGCTTTGGGATGGCGGATATGATCTCGCCGGCGGAGAACTGGCTGGTGACGGCTCCCGTGCGGTAATCGACCTTGCTGGCAATGGTTCCCCCGGTGGATAGAATGGAAACCTGAGGAAGGCCTTCTCTCGCCGGCAAAGGCCGGTCTTTGTGCAGCGGCAAACTTTCCGGGCGCTTTTGCAGGAGCGCTAGCTCACACTTAGCGGCACATAGGCCGATATTGTAGCCGTTGTCCAGCTTTATGACCAGGTATCCTTCGCGCCGGGAAGGCATGAGCACGCCCTCAAAGGATGTGCCGTTCCTCTTTACGGAGATTCTGTCTCCCAGATCCATTTTTGTCTCACCAGATTCACATTTACCCCTGCAACATTATGCTAGGCATCTAAAAACATTGCCCTTGGGTCAGGGAAGATCAACTGTGGATTGTGTAAATAATATCTTTAATATGTTACGGAAAAATCCATATACTAAAACTTTTATTGTTCGGAATCAAAGGAGGGCGCATTATGAATAACGAAAGGGTAGTTGCTTCAGTCGTTTTTAAATCGAAGAGTGGACTTTCTATCATCAGGGACTTGGATAAATTCTCGTTTAATCGGCTGAATGAATTCAGTCCAAAGCTGGAGAATGTTATAAAAGTCGCCGAATTGCTTGCACAGGCGGGTTTTGCCATCGAAGCCCAGACGGATGTGGGCATCTCCTTCTCCGGACCAAAAGAGCTATTTCAATCTGAATTCGGCGTCTCCATTCGAAGACGGGAGATGAAGATCAAGGAACCTGGAATGAAGTCACAGAGCATTTCTTTTTTTGAGTCGAGCGAACCGTCTATGATGAGCGACCGCGTGGCTCCTTATGCCGAAGCCATAAATTTGGCCTCTCCAGCCATCCTTTTCCACAACGCCGTGCACCCCACACCCAGTCCATCCTACTACTTCCTGGATGTGCTCAATGACTTGCCTAATCGGCTCAACGTCGTCCCCCTGCATGCATCCGGCATTACCGGTGCCGGAGTTCGCATATCTATGGTTGACTCCGGCTTTGTCACGCGCGTGAAGGAGACACACCAGTCAGACGACAAAACACATATTACCGTCGAACATAAGGTGCGACACGTCCAGGGTGTATGGCTCGCCACCGACCCAGGGCATACAGGCAAGAATTACTTCACAAATGGCTCCTTTGCAGGCAATAAGATCACACTGGGAAAAGGTCTGCCCAACAATAGCACCAGTGTAGAAGTGATCTACAGCTCTTTGCATCCCCATTACCTGGCGCAAAACTATGATATTGATGATATCAGGGCGATCGAAGATTTAGATGTGAATGCCGACGAACACGGCCACGGCACAGCCGAGGCAGCTAACGCTCTTGCCGTAGCACCCAAAGCCAAGTTCTCTTTCGTAAAGTTAATAGGGAAAATATCTGATAAATGGTACAGCTACCCACTTGCAGGGTTCCAGGCCGCAGTACAAAAACAGAACCCTCAAATCATCACATGTAGCTGGGGCGTAGACGGATCCGATCAAAATTTGGTGCTTCTCGAAGTGGCCAATGCCGTGTCCAAAGGTATTGTGGTCATCTTTTGTACGGGCAATGGCCAAATCGAGGCCGACGGAGTGATATCTCACCCTAATCTGATCTCCGTCGGCGGCGCCTACCCCATTGAGGGAGACGGATTTCGTGCATCCAACTACTCCAGCAGCTTTGAGAGCGTCATCTACACCAACCCCCAAAGACACTGCCCGGATGTAGTTGGTCTGGTTGGAGAACGGCCCAACGCATGTTTGATCATGCTGCCCACTGAACCGAATAACTTTATGGATAAAAATTTTGCAGCTGGCGGCGACAACACCGCGGCCGACGACGGCTGGTGTGTCTGCAGCGGCACTTCGGCCGCCGCTCCTCAGGTGGCCGGGCTGGTTGCATTGCTGCTTCAAAAGCATCCCGGTCTCAGCCCAATGGCAATAAAGAATATTCTGGAGAACACAGCCCGAGATATCCAGGTCGGATCTGGCTTCTACGATAATGCTGCCCCAGGATGGGACGCAGCCACCGGCTTTGGCTTGATCGATGGAAAGGCGGCAGTTAGCTATTTGCAGGCGGGAAGATTCAATGCCTTTATTCGCGACAGCATAGAAGACCGAGGCACTGAGCCGGTGGTTGCAGACCGTCTCTATGCCAGCCCTGATATAATCGTCCGCACGGAGAAAGTCGATAATCCTCAAGACGATCTGGGTCAGACGCTGAAGCACCGCAACGATCTATGCGATCAGGCGGAAGATGGTCAGGAGAATTACATCTATTTGCGCGTTCAAAACAGGGGTGCTCTGGCTGGTGACTGCACAGCCACGGTATATTTCACCAATCCGGGCATGTTCTCCAATCCGACAAACTGGAAGAAAATCACCAAAGATCCAGTCGCCATTTTGGATCTGAAACCAGGTGAATTCCGGGTTATCGGGCCAATCGTTTGGCCGGACTCCCTGATTCCTGCCGGCGGCCATTATTGCCTGATCGCCGTTCTGGATAGTCCCGGCGATCCTGCTCCCAACCTGGACAGCATCCATTCCGATGAAGATTTTGTCAAAATGGTGAGGGACAAGAATAACGTCTCCTGGAAGAACATCGATGTTGTGGATGTGGTTCCTGGCGGATCTTCCTCTTACAGCTTCTACATGGAAGGGCCCCAGGGTACTGGACACCAGGCGGATCTTCAGATCGATTTGACAAAGTTCCCGGCAACTGCCACCGTACTGGTTAAGATCGCAAAACGACTTGCAGATACAGCCGCCCTGCACAACCTGACGGTTGATCATCAGTTTGCTCTCTTTACAACTCTAAATCATCTCGGAGGTGTCGGTGAACTGAAAGGAATGGATTTCAAGTCCAATGAGAAAAGCAAGGTGACAATATACTTTTCAGTACCCGACAATACGCCTGACGGCAACTATTCGATCATTGCCGCACTCCTGGTAGACGGCAAAAAAATTGGAAGCTACAGCAAGATTGTGAATGTCTCTCGCTTTGCTTTTGTGGGCAATAGGAGGAGCCGCGAAGTTCATAAGAGAGACTGCCTCTGGGTCAAGAAAATGAGCCCCTACAATCGAATGCCTTTGGACAACCTGGAGCAAGCCCACAAACGCGGATTTGACAACTGCGGATTTTGTATCGGAGGCTCGTTGCGGTAGACTTATGAGATCAAAAAATGGACCGGAAAGGCAGGGCTCTGAGACCATCATGGCGACGGTCTATCTGAAATCAAAAACGGGCCGCTCGCCATTATTGGAGAGCAGAGCAATCCCCAGCGATATAGCGCCGTACCTGGCTGCCCCAGAGACGTTTCAGAGGGCTGCGGCAGAATTGGGAAAATTCGGTTTTACCATAGAAGCTCAGGGCGTCACATTATCTATATCAGGATCACGCGAACTGTTTGAGCAGACATTTGGGGTAAGAATATTTTCGGAGGAGAAGGCGTTTTTGGAGCCGGGAAAACCCCATCACGAAACCATCATGGTTTATCGAAGCTCTCAAACCGTAATGAAAATACCCGGGCTGGAAGATGTAATCGAAGGAGTGGTTCTGTCTTCTCCGGCTGTCTTATTTTAGAGCCGCGAGATCTTGAGAGAAAGATAGGCTTAAGTTATCTTGCATAGACTGGGCTTGAAGGAGAAGAAATGATCAATTTTGTGACCAGCAATAAGGGAAAGTTCGTTGAGGCACAGGCAATCTTGGGAGACATTGTGCAAAGGGACATCGGCTATACTGAGATCCAGGCAGACACGCTGGAAGAGGTGGCAATCTTTGGTATGAAGGAGGTCGCGGCCAGATTGCCGGGGCCAGTAATGCTCGAAGATGCGGGCCTTTTCGTAGAAGCTCTCAAGGGCTTTCCCGGCGTTTACTCGGCATATGTGCAAAAGACCATAGGCAACGCCGGCATACTGCGGCTCATGGGGGCCCTGGAGAATCGATCAGCTTATTTCAAATCGGTGGTCGCCTACGCTGAGCCGGGCATGGAGACAGTAATGTTTTCGGGAGAGGTGCAGGGGCAGATCGGCTTTGAGGCGCGGGGCAAGAAGGGATTCGGCTATGACCCCATATTTTATGTGGGCGAAGTGAGTTTAGGGGTGATGGATCTGGAGGAGAAGAACCAAATCTCCCATCGCGCCGGATCCATGCGCGCTCTAAAAAAATGGCTGGACAGCCGCTAAACTTTTTATGGAGGGATTTGATGTTCAGAATCATCTATATGGTCCCGAGAGGCTTGTGGTGGTCTTTTCTGACCGTATCAGGAATGGTAATATCCAGGCCAGGCGAGCATAAAGCCGTTCCATCGTTACCAAAAAATGAAACAATTGATCCAATAATGAACTGAAATCCTTTTTTCGATATTTCGATCTTCACTGCCTCTTCTTCTCCAGAGCGCAGCGGGGCAGCATCCCGGCATCGATGGCTTTGATGTGGGGCGCCTGGACTGAAGAAACATAGACTTTCCGTTCGCCTACTATTATTACATGATCGGTGGCTTTTGGCGGGCTGATCCTGATGGAGAACATGAGGGGCCCTTCACAGGTGGTGGCCACGCGTAGGTCAGTAGAGCGGGCGAGGATGTACTCCTCCATCTCGGGAGTGATCTTGAGGGAAAGGGGTTTGGCGGGCATTGAAGGGCAGATCTCTCAAGCATATAGAAATAGGTTTTCTTGGATTTGATTTACGGGAGACGGATGATTCGAACCCGGGGACTACAAAATCCAACCACCGTAACCTTTGGATAGCAGGCCGGATATCAGCCGATCAAATAGTATTAATATCCCGATCTCTTCAAGGAGTAGCCCGTGAGACGGAGAAAGGACAGCCACAAAACCAGAGATCTGGCCCTGCAGCGCATGGAGAGGCTCTTTACGCTGGCAGCGGTAGCGCACGCGGCCCACCCGGAGAGGAGCGACCGATATGTGCAGATTGCCAGGAAGATTTGCACCCGCACCCGAGTAAGAATGCCCCGCCCGCTGAAAAGGCTCTTTTGCAGACACTGCGGCAGCTTTCTCTCTGCGGCTGCATTGAGGGTGAGGCTTCGCGAAGGCGTCCTGACCTCCACCTGTCTATTATGCGGCGAGCAGATGAGGCGCCCTTATCGGCCTGCCGGGAAGGGCTAGCTGGAAATGACCCGCCCGGAAAGAATGCAATTAATCTATACTATCGGATGGGGTTAACCCCAGTTGATCGTAGCCTATGTACTGCATTATGCGATCCTTCTTGTCTCCGATCAGCTCTTTCTCGCGATCGAGTATCTCCTTCACCAGTGCGGCGATGGGCATAGATCCATCCCAATTTCTGGCCAGGATGTCAGGCGAGGCTGATTCCTTGGCAACCTCATTGGCAACAAACGCGCAAAGATAGATATCATCCACATAGCCGACAGGACCGTACTTCTCTTCAGGGATGATGTCCTCAGGAAGGATGAAATATGCTATGGCGGCAATGACCAGCGGTGACATCGACCTGGGAAGAGCACGGTCATCCAATAGCCTGGTCATCATTTTGTAGAGGGCTGGAGCCTGGTGAATTATCTGGGAAAATTCGCCCTCATAACCGGATATGTCCTTTTCCAGTATGGCATCAAATCTCTTCAAATTAGAAACCTCCTCAAATGCTATTGGTGGGCAATTAATTAACTTTTGTGCCCGAGAAAACGTTTTTAACAACCCTAGCATCTGCCATCCTTTCCAAATAGTATCTGAATAATCAAACCCTTGGGGTTACGGAATAAAACCGCTGAGCGCACAGAGGACGAACGAACGGAGAACTACTTTCATATTCCGTGCCAAAGTTCGGCCAAGAGCGGGCGCGCCCTTGATAAAGCCGGAGTGCATAGCTGCCTCAAACGATGTACGATTATCTCCTCAAATTGGGCACCTGGGCCCTGCTCGCCCTGACGGCCATCTGCATGATCTCTTCTTGCACACAGTTTAACGGCACAACATATCATCTGGGGGAGAAAGAGGCGCAGGTCACTGTGCCTGTCAATGCCGGCCATTTTAATCTCACACTGTCCGAGAAGACGGATAATATGACGCTTTTTGACGAATTGGGCAAGAACGTCACCTTCAACAGCAGCTATCGCTTCCTGCGGGGAGACTATATCTACAGCCTGACTTTTGAGAGGCCCATCAATGGAAGTCTGATCTACAACATGCATCTACAAGGGCAGCAGTTCATACTTCCCATTAGAGATCACGGCCCATTGCGCATAATTCTGCCGGCAGGCTTCACGACGGGAGAGCGCAGCCTGGGCATCGCCCGGCCGGCGCCGGACGAATTCGTGGAAGATGAATCCGGCAGCATTCTCACCTGGAATAATACCACGCAAATTTTGTACATCGAGGTCAACTATTACCGGAGAAGCGCTCCGCAGGCCTTGATGATTATTCTTGCCATCCTGGCCCTCACAGGCCTGGTCCTGCTAGCTCAGTACTACATCAGCATCAGAAAACTGAAAGCGGCCAGGATGGAGGTGGAAAACGAGAAGAATGGGAATGATCGCTGAGAGAATGTGGGCGGATCGTCTTGGTGCCTTTGCGTTTTTTTGCAATAATAGGTACAGCAAATTACACAACCAGTGCTTCCATCTCTCTTTGCATTATCTTTAGGCGATTCATCATATCTATACCTTTAGATGTGGTTTTAAATAGTCGCGGGGAGGGGCCCATGCATTCAATGAGATCATTTTTCATGAGAAGATTCAGATAGCCTTTGATGGTGGTAAAGTTGGTATTAGTTTGATAGACAATCTTGGTAACATTCTCACCATTGGCGCAAATCCTCAGAATCTCAAGGATGATCTGGTCTTTGCTCCGGCGCGCTCTAATCTTTCCATTCCCCCCAGGATGATTTTTTAGGCAGTATAATAGTAATTGTAGTAAGATCGTTATTCCCTTATAAAGGAATCGAATCACATTTGACGATCGATCCAGTCTGAGGCTTGCCTTCTCCTGGCATAGCCAAAAAAAATGAGATAAGCCAGGCCCGCTATTTCCGGTATCAGAATGCCTGGATTCTTCAGGCCGGAAAGAAGCATCTGCAGGAAGCTCATGGTGTCCAGAAGGGGGGCGCTGGGAAATGGCCCCAGGAGCGGCCAGAGAAAGGTCTTTGGCGAGTTCCACATAAAGTCCAGGGAGAGGTGGATCAGCACGCCCCAGGTGAGGGAGAAGAGTCTGATGTCTCGGGAGAAGAAGGACAGGGCAGAGAGGAGCATCAGGAAGAGCAGGGTGTGGGCTACTATGCGGCCCATGTTGGGGCTGCCGAAGACTATCAGGCCCAGGGGTTTGTCTATGATGTCGGGAAGCATGGAGCCCAAAGCCAGAAAGGCCAGGCTCACGTGGTTTAAGAGGCGAGCGGAGGCAAGGGCGAGGCCCACATGGGCAAAGAGAAGCACTGGGGAGAAAATTGCTTTCCTGGGTATATAATTATTTTGCGGGACTATGAAGGGCGGAGCAAGAAGACCCCACTATCCAGGCTGTGGTAGTAGACTTTTCGAGAAGTTTGCTAAAGGTAGATTTGCAGTAGCTGTCTTGAGACTATTGGCAAAAAGAGAGGATTAGGGCTAAAAAATGCAGGCTGATGATGGATCGCGATTGCAGTGGTGTGACACTCCTCGCTGCCTGCTCTGGTAGGAGAATGATTTTTTATTAGATTTTAATTTACAAGTTTTTATTTATAATGGCTGAATTTATGGTAAGTGCCAACCGCAACCTTTTTAATGCATCTTGTGATTCTAAATACTAATCTTAATTACTACGACAGTGGGAGAGGAGGCGGGCAGGCGCCTGATCCTTAGCAGAAGAGGATCTGGGATGGCTTTGCAGGTCTCTCTCACCCTACTAAATGAGTCAAAGCAGGCCGCTGAATTGATGCAGCATGATAAGAGGCACCTGGGCTTCACAGCGGAGGCTGTAGATTTTGCGTCTTGGTCCTTCTAATGGCTCTTGGTTCCCTCCGGGGGCAATTGTACTAAAACGACGGAATATCACCACAGAGGCACAAAGCCACAAAGGACGCACAAAGAGTGTGCAATCGTTTAAGTTCGCCTTTGTGCCTTTGTGTCCTTGTGGTGAGCGTAGTAGTAAGTTCTAACCTCACATTTTTTCAAATCCCTTAATTCAGCAGTAACCTTATGCAACTGATGACGCTTCACAATATTTAGGTAAATTTATAACTTAAGAATACTGATTATATCATAATGACAGACGATGCAAGGTGAAGATGATGTTATTGCATCTTATATCGATTTTGTTAGATCTCAATACCCTGAATATGCAGAACTTCAAAGGGCATGTAGCGGATGCCTATAAATTTGTTCAGTTCTTGCAGTTTGAGCAAATCGCTAAAGCTGTACCTGTTATCATAAGCATTGACAAGAAACAGGATATCATGATAGGAAAGCAAGATACAAGCATAGGCATCTTAAGCGATGTCAGAGACGATACCTGCGCTATAAAGGATGATATCTCTGTTCTCAGAAAGGATACCTCGGAATCAATATCCGAAAAATAGATGGAAGAATTTATCGTCATGATAATGCTCCACATAAGCGATGGCAAGGGGTAAAGACATTTCCAAAGCATTTTCACGATGGGAGTGAAGAGCAAGTAATAGAAAGCTCTATCAGTTATGCTTCTGAAGAAACCCTGCACCAATTTTTAGCCTTTATTCGGGATAAACTTCAAAAGTTTGGATAAATGGACAGGGCAGATCGCCCAGAACGTTCGTGCTCTGGTGGAGTGCGAGTTCACCTGCGAGAAGGCGGTGGAGAGGTGGGAGGGAGATACTGGAGGAGATATGCAATGACATGTGACCGATTGAGCATGTAGATTCTCAAAATATTCTAATTGGTAGCATTTAATATATAATTATTTAAACTTTAGAATCTAGTGGTTTACGACTTTCGCCACAAAGTCACAAAGAGATGAACGGGAACATCCTGGAGCTTATTAAGACGATTGAAGATCCGGAAACCATCACAAAAGGTGTCAGTGATGAGCTGCGATGCATAAGGTTCTTTCCTCACACTCATCTAGGACCAAAGTTTCTAATGGTTGCCTATAAGGAACTGTCACCAAACGATGGGTTTATTATCACGGCGTACAAAACATCGAAGATAAGAAAACTTGCTAGCCGGGAGATAATATGGACGAGGCAGAGCTAATAAAGATGATTCCGCACGTGGTCAGATCCTCAACAAAAAAGGTCTGGATTGACTACGATGAAGAGGATGATGTGCTTTATGTCAGCTTTGTCTATCCTCCAAATGCCATAGAACATGAGGAGGACGAAGATGGGATCATTAGAAATTACGATAGAGAAGGCAAGCTTACCGGTTTAACAATCATTGCAGCCAAGAGATTCGCAGAGGAAGCTGCAGCCTAGCGTTATATTGATTGTTTCATAATTTCTGTGCAACACACGGGTTATTAACCCTATGGCTCACGACTTTCACCACAAAGCGCACAAAGCTCACAAAGGACGCACAAAGACGATTAACCCATTCGCAAACCCAGGTTTTATTATAAATCTACGATTATTAACCGCAGAGACGCAGACTTCGCAGAGGCGTGAAATTCTCCTTATTACCAGCACTTGAAAGGAATAGCATATTTGCTTTTGAGTAATAGTCGTCTCCGGTCGTTCGTCCTCCGTGCGCTCTGTGACTCTGCGGTTGGCTTCCGTAACCACTGGTTTTAATTATCGCGTGGTAATAAGCTCTAACCCCACCTTCAAACCCCACTAACCTGAACGACCAGGAGTCCTCTACACTTATGCCCTCCATCACCGCCCTGCTCCCCGCCTACAACGAGCGACTCCGGGGCAGCGTGGTCCTGCGCACCCGCCAGTACGCCAACCGGGTTATCGTCATCGATGACGGCAGCTCGGATCGCACCGCCTAGGTGGCAGCCTTAGCCGGAGCGGAGGTGCTGCGCCACTCGGAGAACCAGAGCAAAGGGGCAGCGCTGAGGACAGGCTTCGATTCCCTCAATGGCGATGCGGTGATCGTCACCATCGACACGGACGGGCAGCACTCGCTTACTAAAACGTAAGCTCGAACTGTGCCCCTGATGGCGCACAGTACGACCCCTCGGACATCCCCCGCCTGGTAGCTCCCATCTTGCGGGGCGAGGCAGATATGGTCAACGGCAGCCGCTACCGCAGCGGCAATAAGATCCCACTATCTTATTAAGCATAATAATCATTTTATTCTCTCATGTGAACTCAAGTCTGTAAAGACCATGGAAATAGCTCAGGATGTGTCTAAAATACATGTCAGATGTTATATTTAAAACCACAGTGGATGATCTTTTAGCCAGGAGAGTAAAAGATATCCTCAGGCAGGGTTCTTTCAGAGATGAAGAGGCGTTTCTTAGAGAAGCCATCAAGGAAATGGTAAGAGTATATGAACTCAGAGAGCTGGACGAAAGGATGGAGAAGTTCGCTCGAAAGATTGCAGCCAAACATCCCATGAGCCTCACAGATGCAGTTTTAGCGGCCAGAGGCGAGGAAGACGATGAGTTATAGGCCAAGAGTCTGCCTGGATTCTTCTGTTGTAGTAAAATGGTTTAAGGTCGAAGAGGACAGTGCAGAAGCCATAAAGCTAAGGAGATGGGCTGAGAACGCCAGAATAAAACTGGCTATTTCTGCAATCGTCCTTTCAGAAAGTGCCAGAGCTCTTAAAAAGGCGGGCTGCGGTACCGACAAGATATATGAGATGTCGGATATGCTTGATTCATTCATCAGCCTCTGCAAAGTGGAAGTAGTTCCTGTTGACTGGTTGATTATCAAATCCGCCCAAAGGCTGGTAATAGAGCATAATTTATATTCAGCAGATGCAATTCATGCCTCAACGGCAATGTTGACCGAATCTGAATTTTTCGTATCAATTGACAAGCACCATTCCAAGAAAGGCCTCAAATCGCATCTTGAGGAGAAAAATGTCCGGTTTTTAAGGTTGTCTGAAGTGGAAAGAATTTTAATTAGCAATTCACCTGATAATGACCTGAGTGCTGAATAAGGTATCTTTTGTGATAGTCCTATGATGAAGCTCACTGCATTTGTATCCGGCAAAATCCAGGAGGTCGGCTATCGAGCCAGGATAGTCGATATAGCCAATGCGCTTGGCCTCAAGGGCATGGTCGAGAATCAAAAGGATGGCCGGGTGAAGATAATAGCTGAGGGCGAGGATAAAAAGCTCAAATGGTTTGAGAGTGCTATAGATATAAAGAATACTTTGATCTATGTCTCGTCCATAGAAATGGAATACTCTCCTGCATGCAATGAATTCGACAATTTCGGCAAGATAGTGCTCAAAGGCGAGATAGAAACCTGGCTGGACATAGCTCCTGTCTATTTAAAAGAACTCGTCTTTGAGTTTAAAAAGATGAATGATAACCTGGGCGGCAAGATGGACCAGATGATCGGTAAGCAGGTCGAACATCTGGATGAAGTCCGGAATATGAACCGGAAGTTCGACAAGGTACTGGAGAATGATATCGTCGAATTGAAGAACGATATGGTCGAGGTTAAAGCTGCTCTGAGAGAAAAGGGAATAATCTAGACAAATAATCCGGGAAGAATAAAGAATGCCTGACATTGGAAATATGCTCAAAGGTTTGAAGGCCGATTTGAAAGTTGCATTGGGAAATAAGCTATCGGAGATTATTCTTTTCGGTTCCTATTCCAGAGGAGACTTTAATGAGTATTCTGATGTCGATTTACTCATAATAATAAATGGTATATTAAACAAGAACGAGCAGCAAAAGGTTGACGATTTAGTTGCAGATTATTCATTGGAAAACGAGGTGGTTATCTCCGGACTGCTGTATCCTGCAGAGATCTATCACAAGTTCAATTCGCCCTTCCTCCAGAATGTTAAGGAGGAGGGCGTAACCATATGATAGATGAGCAATTTGGAGTTGTGCCACATCTGCTCAAAATTCCGTCAAATCAAATCCTGGTCGATTACGATGAAGATGCCGATGTCCTCTACATAAGCTTTCAGAAGCCGCAGCATGCTAATGAGAGCGAGATGGAAGATAATATTGTCTATCACTATCAGGGCAAGGATCTGGTTGGGATTACTGTGATTGGAGCAAAGAAGTATGGTGTGGAGGATGAAGCATCTTCTGGACTGGGAATTGGACTAGCTTAAACGGATTTCTTGGACGATCTCTCCTCCTCATATAAGTGATGGTGACTCAATTGGTTGGCGTAATTCAAGAATCGCAAGAAGCTGCTCTTAGACTGAAAGCCGATGGGCTTTCCAAGGAGATCATAGGGGCTGGCATTGAGGTTCACAGGCGTCTTGGGCCTGGACTTTTAGAATTTGCTTATGAAGAGTGCTTATGCTGCGAGCTGGGCTTGAGAGGGATAGAGTTCAAGCGGCAGTTGCCTCTGCCAGTGATTTCTAAAGGGCAGAAGCTGGATTGCGGGTATCGGCTTGATATGCTTGTCGAGGATCCGGTCATCATTGAAGTGAAAGCTATAGAAGAGATTGCCCCAATTCATGAGGCGCAGCTGCTTACATATCTGAGATTGAGGAATTCGTGGCTTGGTCTGATTATGAATTTCAACGTGCTTATGCTTAAGGATGGGATCAGAAGACTTGTTAACGGATGATTGTAAGCCGA
>Ga0247842_10004313_pt1 | contig 17988 bp, 15 predicted proteins | sample LaCruzMarch2015__3_FD_192411 | JGI IMG/M metagenome (GOLD analysis project Ga0247842, IMG submission 192411) | Freshwater microbial communities from meromictic Lake La Cruz, Castile-La Mancha, Spain - LaCruzMarch2015_19m | ecosystem: Environmental > Aquatic > Freshwater > Lake | place: Spain...
GGTTGCCTATTCCGATGCCTTGAAACTGAAGCCCGAAGAGGTTTATCCGAAAGAACGAATAACATCAATCGACAAAATTCTTGCAGAGACGGCCCTTCAGAAAAAGTTGGACGATCAGTACCAACAGGCCATCGAATCGGCCGACCAGCTGTTTGCCGCGAAGTCTTACGAACCGGCCAAAGCCGGATATACCCATGCTTCGGCCATAAAACCGCAGGAAAGTTACCCGAAAGAAAAAATTGCGGAAATCGACCGGTTGATGGTTGGCATTGCGGCGAAAAAGGCGGAAGATGAGAAATACCAGGCCCTATTGTCCAATGCCGATAAGCTATTGGCCGCAAAGAGCTACGAACCGGCAAGGGCCGAATATGCCAATGCCGGGGCGCTCCGTCCGGAAGACGAATACCCGAAAACAAAGATGGAAGAGATTGACCGGATCATGGCGGAAATGGCGGCCCTGCGGTCGATGGAGGAGAAATATGCCTCAGCCGTTTCAGCGGCCGACCGGTTATTGCAGGAGAAGAACTACGATCCGGCGCGGGCTTCTTATGTGGAAGCAAGTACCTTGAAGCCCACGGAGGGTTATCCGAAGACAAAAATAGCGGAGATCGATGGGGTACTGCAAGGCATAGCGGCCCAAAAAGCGTTGGAAAACCGCTACCTTTCGGGCATACAAAAGGGCGACAGCCTGTTTGCGGTTAAAAGCTATGACGGCGCCCGGTCCGCTTATTCCGATGCCTTGAAACTGAAGCCCGAAGAGGTTTATCCGAAAGAACGAATAACGGCAATCGACAAAATTCTTGCAGAGACGGCCCTTCAGAAAAAGTTGGACGATCAGTACCAACAGGCCATCGAATCGGCCGACCAGCTGTTTGCCGCAAAGTCCTACGAACCGGCCAAAGCCGGATATACTCATGCTTCGGCCATAAAACCGCAGGAAAGTTACCCGAAAGAAAAAATTGCGGAAATCGACCGGTTGATGGTTGGCATTGCGGCGAAAAAGGCGGAAGATGAGAAATACCAGGCCCTATTGTCCAATGCCGATCAGTTATTGGCCGCAAAGAGCTACGAACCGGCAAGGGCAGAATATGCAAATGCCGGGGCGCTCCGTCCGGAAGAAGCCTACCCGAAAACAAAGATGGAAGAGATTGACCGGATCATGGCGGAAATGGCGGCCCTGCGGTCGCTGGAGGAGAAATATGCCGCGGCCGTTTCGGCGGCCGACCGGTTGTTGCAGGAGAAGAACTACGAACCGGCGCGGGCTTCTTACGTGGAAGCAAGTGCATTGAAGCCCACGGAGGGCTATCCGAAGACAAAAATAGCGGAGATCGATGGGATACTGCAAGGCATAGCGGCCCAAAAAGCGTTGGAAAACCGCTACCTTTCGGGCATACAAAGGGGCGACAGCCTGTTTGCGGTTAAAAGCTATGACGGCGCCCGGTCCGCTTATTCCGATGCCTTGAAACTGAAGCCCGAAGCGGTTTATCCGAAAGAACGAATAACGGCAATCGACAAAATTCTTGCAGAGACGGCCCTTCAGAAAAAGTTGGACGATCAGTACCAACAGGCCATCGAATCGGCCGACCAGCTGTTTGCCGCGAAGTCATACGAACCGGCCAAAGCCGGATATACCCATGCTTCAGCTATAAAACCGCAGGAAAGTTACCCGAAAGAAAAAATTGCGGAAATCGACCGGTTGATGGCGGGACTTGCGGCGAAAAAGGCGGAAGATGAGAAATACCAGGCCCTATTGGCCAACGCCGATAAGCTATTGGCCGCAAAGAGCTACGAACCGGCAAGGGCAGAATATGCCAATGCCGGGGCGCTCCGTCCGGAAGAAGCCTACCCGAAAACAAAGATGGAAGAGATAGGCCGGATCATGGCCGAAATGGCGGCGCTGCGTTCGCTGGAAGAGAAATATGCCGCGGCCGTCACAGCGGCCGACCGGTTGTTGCAGGAGAAGAACTACGATCCGGCAAAAAAAGAATACGGGAACGCATTGGCGTTGAAACCTGCTGAGAAATACCCTTCAGGGAAGATTGCCCAGATTGATTCTATTCTCACAGCGATATCCAACCAAAAGGCATTAAATGAAGAATATTCAACCACCTTGGCCAATGCCGACCGGTTGTTTGCCCAAAAAAAGTACGAGGATGCCCGTACCGGGTATCAGAATGCCCTGGGCATAAAACCGGAAGAATCTTATCCAAAGGAAAAGCTTGCGGCCATAACCAGGGCACTTGAGGATCTTTTAGGGAAACAACAGGTGTACAACAATTTTATCGCCGATGGCGATCATTCCTTAGGGCTTAAGGATTATATAAAAGCCAAAGAGAATTTTCAACAAGCACAATTGCTTTTTCCGGACGAAACTTACCCAAAGGAGCGGTTAAATATGATTACTGCGCGCATGGATAGTTTGTATCGCGCAAATAAAGCGTTTTATGACAAGGCGGTGGCGGATGGCGATAAATTTTTTAACTTGTTTGAATTTGATAAAGCAGTAGATGCTTTCCATCAGGCTTCGACTTTTCTTCCCATGGAAAAATATCCACGGGAAATGATTGCGAAAATCACCCGGACCATTGCTGAAAATGCCATTGCCGATGTTTTAAATTCGTCTGTAAAAATTGCAGCCGGTGACGAAAAGCAGTTTTCTTTCACTCCGGTCAACATTGCATCGCGAAAAAATAATTTTATTTATCTGAAATTAAAAAATTTGTCCGACAAACCTTTTAACATTCTCATGCGGTATGGCAAGGATAAGCAGCCCAATGGCGGAGTTGTTATCCGGAACCTGAGTACCGACGGGAAGGTCAACGAGCGTTTGGTAAGTGTCAGGGATCAGGACCTCTGGTACCGGGCCGATAACAACTGGATCAGCCTTTATCCGCAGGGAGGCGATATCGAGGTTTCTTTTATTCAGGTATCCCGGGCAAAATAATTCAGGGGTTAAGAACTTGCTCAAGCACATTGAGGATGTCCGTTTTTGTAAACGGTTTTGGAAGGTAGGCGCTGCATCCCCCGGCGATCATCCGGTCCCTGTCCCCAAACAGGGTATAGCCTGTCAGGGCAATGATTGGAGTGGTTTCATATCCCTTTTGCATCCTTATTTTTGATGTCGTTTGAAGTCCATCCATTCCCGGGCCAAGGTTGATATCCATTAAAATGGCATCATACTGCTTTTTATCGATCATTTGAAGGGTTGACGGGCCATCGTGCGATGTATCAATCCGATAATGGTCCCTGAGATAGACAATGGCCAGCTGGCAATTGATTTCATTGTCTTCGACCAGCAATATCTGTTGTTTTTCCTGGGCGGATGTTTTTCTTTGAATGGTAGGGAAAGGATAGGGCGCTGTGTATTCCGGGGCTCCATTTTCCACCGTATTGTTTTCGGGGAAGGGGATAACGATTGAAAATTTTGACCCAGTCCCGGCGATGCTTTCGACCCAAATATCCCCACCCAACAGTTTGATCATTTTTTTTGCAACGGTCAAGCCCAACCCGGTCCCTTCAAAATTTCTGTTTTGCCCTTCACTGACCTGTCTGAATTCTTCGAAGATAAGGTTCTGCTGCTCTTCCGAAATTCCGATACCGGTATCGGCGATGCAAATGGTAACCCATCGGTTTTCCTCTTTTTTGGATTCATGGATATCGATGGTAATTCCACCGTTTATGGTAAATTTCAAGGCATTGTCAATGATGTTGGATACAGCCTGCAGCAGGAAAAACGAATCGATAAAACCTGGTTTGATGTTTGTTTCCCGGAATTCGAGGGTAAGGTTTTTTGATGCGGAACGAGGCAGGAATGACTCTGTAAGTTGCCGTATCGATTGAACAATATCGATTTCGGCAGGGTGTGTGTTATTTATGCCCGCTTCTAATTGTGAAAGCTGCATGACCGATTCGAGGGTCTTCATCAGCCGCTTCCCGCTGTTGTTGATATGGCAGGCCATGTCAACAAAATCACGATCTGACAACTCATTCGACATAATTTCCGAAAAGCCAAGGATACCGTTGAGCGGCGTACGGATTTCATGGCTCATATTGTTCAATAAGGTTGTTTTCAGGCGAGATGATTCTTCGGCACGTTCTTTTTCAATGATCAGTTCGTGTTGAAGGTTTTTTCGGTCGGTGATGTTCCTGGAAATGCACAATACTTTGTTTGTTTCCACATGAATGAGCCGTGCTTCATAATATTGTTTTGACGAATTGAATATTATATCATATTCGAAGGTTTGAATGGTTTTCGACTGAAGGCAGCGATGAATCATTTCGCGTGTTTTCAGGGCAATGGCGGGTTCAAAAAAATCGTCGATGGTTCTGCCGATCAGGAGGGCGGGCGGCACAAGAAGATCTTTTGTGTTTGACACATAGCATTCAATGAATGTGCCCTGATCGTCGAAAATGAACATCAGGTCGGGCAAGGCTTCAATGATGGCCTGGTTGCGTTGGAACAATGCCTGGAATTCCTGTTCCATCAATTTTTGTTTTGTAATGTCACGGCCACTGCCAACCGTGCCGATCATATTGCCTTCTTCGTCAATGATGGGGGCTTTCTGAACATCCAGGTAAAGGAATTGCCCCTTCACATTTCCGAACTCATTGAAGCATCCTGCCGATTTTTGTTGCATGGTCAGTTCGTCGGAGTCCATGCATATTTCCCCAAACGTATGCCACCTGGGGTCTTCCGGGTGACTGTTTCGCTCCCGTTCAGCAAAAAACAGATCTGTTTTTCCAATGGGTTCGTCGGTATCGGTAGCGTTCAGCAACTTCTCGCAGATGGCTTTGTTGACAAATAAAAATCGTTTTTTTAGATCTTTGGCCCATAACAGGTCGGGGATGTTGTCGGTCATCAGGCGCAGCATATTGTACATGGATTTATATCGTGTACGGCTGTCTTCCAATTCATGTTCAATTCTGTGATTTTCTGTAACATCATACACTAAGCCAATGATCCCGGAAGGGTTGTCGTCCGGGTCTTTCACGATGACTTTCCGGGTGGCAAAAATCTTAAGTACTCCATTCACATTGATCTCTTCTTCAAAAATTTCCTGTGATATTCCGGTCCGGATGACAGCCAGGTCATTTTCGTGATATTTTTGGGCCCGTTCCCGGGGGTAAAAATCAAAATCGGTTTTTCCGGCAATCTTCTCAGGGGTTGTGCCCAGTTGATTGCAAAACATCTCGTTGGCGGCAATATAAACCCCTTCCAGGTTTTTATAAAAAACCATGGCAGGAATGTTGTTGATGATGGTGTCAAGCACCCTTTGTTCCTGGTTTTGTTTGAATTGGTCCATAGCGCAATCGATTTGAATGTTGTTCCTGTAACCGGAAATTTTTTTCCCGACGTATAAATTTTATGGCGTATTGGTTTGTGTTTTAAGGACGATCAGGGTAATTTCCGGTTTAATACCGACCCTACCGGCATAGCCAATACTTCCAAGACCCTGGTTTACATAAAGGTACTGATTTCCGGTGGGGTTGGTTTTTTTATATAGGCCGCACCATTGTTTTAACATCCATTGTGCCGGGGCCCAGTGAATGCCCCAAAAATCGATCCCGACCTGACCACCGTGGGTATGTCCGGAAAAGGTGATGTCGATTTCGGGATAGCTCTTGCTGACAATGCTGTCCCAGTGGGTGGGGTCATGCGACAGCAGCAGTTGAACCGTCATGTTTTCCGTTCCCTGAGCGGCTTTTTTAAGATCGCCGGTGCGTTGAAAACGTTTTACTGCGCCCCAGTTTTCCACGCCGATGATGGCAATGCTGTCGGATCCGATATGAATGATTCTATGATCGTTCAGGAGAAGGGTCCAACCTATTGTTTTATAAAAATCCTTTACTGCTTCCTGGTCTTTTATTTTAGCTTCGGCCGAAGGCCATTTTCGGTAATCCCCATAGTCGTGGTTCCCTAAAATTGCATAAACCCCAAACGGCGCTTTTAGACGGGAGAGCCATGGTTCGAACCCCTTGCCATCTGCTGTGCTGTAATTAAACATGTCGCCGGTGAAAAAAACCACGTCGGGCCGAAGTTGTCCCATCAGGGCCACAGCTTCTGCCAGTTTGTCAACAGAAGTCCAGCTCCCCAGGTGGAGGTCGGAAAACTGGACGATCCGGAACCCATCGAATGAAGCGGGAAGCCCTTTGACCGAAATGGTTTGCTCATGGACTTTGAACTGGTATATTCCGAAGAACATGCCATACAGAAGAATAACAAACAGGATGAACCCGGGAACCCAGCCGGCATATAAAACAAAAGCCCTTTTTCGGAAGGCGAACCAGGGTTTTCTTTTTCGGATGGAGGTGACAATTCCCACAAAATCTGCCATAAGCAGTACAAGCAATGGAAAAATTTTGGCGAGATAGGCGCTCAGGACCAGGCTGGTAACCATAGTACGGACGGGTTGGCCCCAGGAAAAAAACGGGGTGGTCAACCCATAGATGGTCAAACCTGACATTGTTGCAAACGGAAGCCAGAAAAGCGTTGTAACGGCCATGCGCACAACCCGGTTTGTTTTTTCAATCCTATTGCGGACGGGGTCCCATACATAGATATCGGCAAGGACCAGGAAAAGGAAAACCATTAAAAAACCTGAATTTTTCGGAAAAGCAGACCGAAAAATTAAAATCATGGAAACAGAAAGAAAAATAAAAAGGATTGCAGGGAAAAACTTTTTCATTTGTTTTTCACATAATTGACCAGCCCTTTTGCTTTAAATATCTCCATCAGTTTGGCTGGCAGAGGCGAAAATGAAAATTTTTCTTTTCCGACGATGACCAGGCCGTTTTCAAAATCAACACTCACTTTGGCCCCCTTTTTGAAAGCATCCACTGCCTCTGGCACCAAAAGTATAGGAAGTCCCTGGTTTACGGCCGAACGATAAAAAATCCGGTTAACCGACTTACAGATAACGGCTTTAATCCCTGCATGGGCAAGCCCTACGGATGGATGTTCCCGCGAACTGCCACAACCGAAGTTGGCCCCGGCCAGGATGATATCGCCTTCCCTGACACGGTCTGAAAAACTGTCGTCAAATCCTTTGAAGAGGTAGGGCATGATTTTTTCCGGTTCCGAACTTTGTACATTATAGGTTAAGTTTCCTGCAAACATCTGATCGGTATTGAGGTTGGACACATCGGTATAATCCCAGGCGCCTTCATGATAGCGGTCGTCGCCCTCTTTGATGTCAACCGTGGCGCTTTGTGGGGCGTGATAGGGGAACCGGTCGTTGGCAGAGATCCCGCGCGGGTCTGAAATTTCGCCCCGAAGGGCTGAAAGCGCGACGGTAGCCGGTGAAGCTAAATAGATGCTGGCGGCATTGTTGCCCATCCGTCCTTTGAAGTTCCGGTTGGCTGTGGAGATGACATTGTAATTGTCGGCCGGGATTCCTTGTCCGGTACCGAGGCAGGGGCCGCAGGAAGCGGAAAGGACATTGGCCCCGGCCTCCATAAAAATTTCGATCAGTCCCTCTTTCAGGGCTTGCATGTAGATTTGTTTGGATGCGGGGATGACCTGCAATTGCATGTATTTTGGCGTTTTTTTGCCTTTCAGGACGAGCGCTGCCTCCCGCAGGTCTTCGATACGGCCGTTGGTACAAGTGCCAATGAGGGCTTGCTGGATTTTTGTTCCTGCTACTTCCGAAACCGCTTTTACATTGTCAACATGATGTGGGGCGGCCACGACGGGGAAGAGGTCGTTCAGATGGATGTGAAGTTCCTTCTGATAATTGGCGCCTTCATCGGCCCAAAGGCCATCGTGTGTATTTCCAAGAAAAGCGTGAAGTACATCGTCGGCGGGGAAGACAGCGTTTTTTGCCCCCATTTCGGAAGCCAGGTTTGCAAGAACCATCCGGTCGGAAACGGAGAGGGTTGCGACCCCTTCCCCGTGATATTCAATGGACATATAATCGGCGCCACTGGAGCCGATCATTCCGATGATCCAGAGGGCGAGGTCTTTGGCAAACACGCCGGCGGGCAGATGGCCGGTAAGGGTAATTTTTACCGATTCCGGGACGCGGAACCAGGTTTCGCCCTGTTTCCACAATCCGGCGGTTTCTGTCCGGTCGATACCGGCCGCAAAAGCATTGAACGCCCCGGCAGTGCTGGTGTGGCTATCGCTTCCAACGATGATCATTTTCGGTTTTGCATAATAGGACATCAGTTGATGACAAATGCCGTCGCCTGTATCGTGAAATTTTTCAATTCCGAATTTTTCGACAAAATCGCGGATGGTTTGATAGTCATTGGCAAGTTTGGAATTGGTTGGAGGGGCGTTATGGTCTAAGGTGATTACCAGTGCATCCGGGTTTGCAATGGAGACACCGCCCATTTTTTTAAAGGTGCTGTAAATACTGGATGTGTTATCATGTGATAAAATCAGGTCGGGCCGTGCGAAGACAATGCTTCCGCAGGGTGCGCCGAAAATTTTTTCGACAAAAGTTTTTGCGCTCATTTTGTAGATATTTAAAAAGGTACTTTTTTTATTGTGGTCAAATTTATAAATTCTATGGTTAACATTACAAATGTTGTAAATGAAAATAATTTTGTTAAACCCGGTAATATTTCTAATTTTGCAGTCCTTTTATAATCCCGGTCAATAATCCATGATTGTTTACTGGAATTGGAGAGGTGGGTGAGTGGCTGAAACCAACAGTTTGCTAAACTGTCGTACGGGAAACTGTACCGGGGGTTCGAATCCCCCCTTCTCCGCGAAGCGGGTGTGGGTTTGGGTGTGAAAAAAGACAGGGATATGTTCGATTTTGAGAAATTAGATCTTTACCAGATTATCAAGAATCAGAATGTCAAGGTTCTGACCTTGTTAAAATCGAACCATCAGATTGATCCATACCTTTTAGACCAATGGAAGAGGGCAAGTTTGAGCATATTGTTGAACCTTGCCGAGGGGACAGGACGGATGGCGGAGCAGGACAAGCGTCATTTTCTTACCATCGCCCGTGGAAGTGTTTACGAATCTGTTGCCATTTTAAACCTTTTAAAGGAGATTCAGATGGTTTCTGAAAGCGATTATCAGGATCTTTACCAGGGCTACGAATCGTGTTCGAAGATGTTACTGGCCATGTACAGATCCTATGCAAAATAACACCAACTCACACCCACACCCAGATATTTGCCACACCCACACCCAAACCCAAACCCACACCCACTTCGGGGTATAGCGTAGCCCGGTTCATCGCGCCTGCTTTGGGAGCAGGAGGTCGCAGGTTCGAATCCTGCTACCCCGACCAGAAAATCAAGGGTTTCAGAAGGTCAACTTCTGGGACCCTTTTTCATTTGCACAAAATTTGCATTATTTTTATCCTCCAAATTATTAATGATCTTAAGGTACTCAGCTGTTTCCTTCATGTCAAAAACTCCTGAGTCATCTTTTGGTTCCAGTGTTTTCGTGTTAATATACTTATTCATGGCCCTTTCCAGACATTCATCGATAATGGGTTCCAAAATCTCTCTTAAGAACTCTTTTAGTGTAATATCCTGTTCCATAATTTTTTTGCCACAAAATTAATTAGGATTCCACCAAAAAAGATAACCTGCACCATATTGACGTTCAATATTCTCTCCTAATTTTATTGTGAAATCGCCTGTTATGAAAGAATTAAAAATGACCCGTCAGGATCTGTATGATCTTGTGTGGCAAGAATCGATGCTTTCCCTGTCAAAGAAATATTCAATTTCCGGCACAGGCCTGAAGAAAAAATGCAAGACATTAAAAATTCCTGTTCCTGAAATGGGATACTGGGCAAAACTTCAGTTTGGTAAAGCCGGAGGCCGTAAAACTCCCCTTCCGGTGTTCGACGGAGATCAGACGGTCATACTGTATTTGCGGGAAGAAAATGATCCAACGAAAGAATCAAGAAATGAAATCATAAAGCAACTCGAAAAAGATGAATCATTAAAGATAACTGTTCCGGAAAAGCTTGTCAATCCTGATAAGCTTATAGTGGCAGTTAAGGACGACATCTTTAAACGACGAGTCTGGAATAAAAATGAGGATATTGTTTACAACTCGAGCGGATATCTGAGTATCAGGGTGAGTCCCCAAAATATACACAGGGCCTTGATCCTCATGGATACCCTGATAAAGGTCTTGAAACAGCGGGGCCACTCAGTCACGATTGAATATAATACCACCTATTTTTTCATAGAAGGGGAAAAAATCCCAATCTGTTGCAGGGAAAGCAAACGAGAGTCCTTGTTAAGGGAACCCACTATGATAGTTATGACAATAAACCAACCGGGTTGTTATCCTTTAAAGTCGATGAGTCCTACTCAAAAAAGGAATGGACCGAAGGAAAAAGAACCATGGAACAGCTACTGCCGAAAATCGTCTGCGAACTCGAACTCATGGGTAAGAAACTGAAAGAAGAAAGAATTGAACGGGAAAAATATTGGGCAGAACAAAAGGAAAAGGACCGGATAGCAAAAGAAATACATGACCGAAAAGAGAAAGAACTGAAAAGTTTTCTGGAAATCCTGAAAAACTCCAGGAGGCATGACAATTCTCAGAAAATCGGAAGATATGCTAATAAACTTGAACGGTTTTCACAGGAAAAAGGAGCCTTATCAGATGAAATGAAAGAGAAAATTGCATGGATTAGGGAAAAGGCGGATTGGTATGACCCATTTGTCGAAGCTGAAGACAAATGGATGGAGGGAATCGATCGTGATGAATTGAAGCTGGAGAAAGGATATTATCACTGGCTCGATCGATAAGCAAAAAAGGTTGTTTTCTTATTGGCCCTTTTTAACCCTCAGTTCATTTTCTTTTATTGTTCATTTTCAATGAACAAAACACAGAAATGAACGTAATTATGCTTATCTATCTTATTATTAATATAATATGGCCGATATAAAATTTTTGAAAATTTATTTGTTTTTTACAAATGTTCACTATATTTGCATGTTCATTGAAAATGAACATAGGGTTTCGATGAACAAAGAGCTATGAGAAATGAGAAAGAAATACTTGCCGAAGCTGTAAACAGCTTGTATAAGTACACGAATATTGAGGCTGTAATTGAAGATGGAAGGTTAAGATACGATGCCTATCTGAATATTGCAGGAGAACGGTTTGTGGTTGAGATCAAATCTGAAATCACGAAAGGCAATAAGGGCATTGTTCTAGTGGACCTGAAAAACATCTCCCTCGAAAACAACCTTCCTATCCTGCTGGTAACAAAATACATTCCCAGGGATATAGCGAGGGAATATGTTGAAGAGGGAATAAATTGTCTTGATGTTGCTGGTAACTGCAATATAAGGCAGAATAAGTTTTTTCTTTTAATTGAAGGGAAGAAGATAGAACGATTGGCCAGGGTTAATCAACCTAGGGCTTTTCAGGAAGCAGGTATAAAGCTACTTTTCCAGTTCCTGATCGACCCTGCAAAAACGCAGCTTCCCTATCGCGATCTCGCAGAAATAGCGAATATTTCTTTAGGGTCTGTCGGGATGATCATGCAGGAATTGATAGATATCAACTTTATTCTGAAAACGAAGCAGACCAAAAAGCTGAAAAACACAAAAGACTTACTCAATCGCTGGATAACGGCTTACCACGATGTATTAAGGCCACGTTTGCTAAAAAAGCAGATGCGATTTATCAATCAGGATTATTATAACCGTTGGAAAGATATTAATCTTGACAAAATCAACGGCACTGTCTGGTGGGGTGGCGAGCCTGCTGCGAACTTGCTCACCGGGTACCTGCTTCCGGGAACTTTTACTATATATACTGATCAGAACTGGCAACACTTTAAGGAAATTGAACTAGTACCTGATGAAAATGGCAAAGTGGAAGTACTTGAAATGTTCTGGAAAAAGGAGGCTTATAACGGCGTGCCTCCTGTACTAATATACGCTGACCTGATGAGCAGCGGAAGCGACCGTAATATTGAAACCGCAAAATTAATCTTTGATAATGAGCTACAATATATCAAGTGACAGGCTGAGCAACCCGCTGCTAAAGGAATTGCTACAGGCACTTTCGGTTTTTTTTGGCTCGATAGGTTCTGAGTTCTATGTCATTGGTGCGACTGCCCGGGATATCATTATGTCTGGCATTCATGCACAGCATGCCGGGAGAAAAACAGTTGATCTAGATATAGCCATTGCCATCCCTGATTGGAACAGGTATCAGGAAATATCTGACCACCTATGCCATGAAGTGGGTTTTACCAAATCAAAAGATCAGAAACAAAGGTTTCTATATAAAGAAGTCTACATGCTCGATATTGTTCCATTCGGAGATGTCGCCAAAGAAGATAAATATATTTACTGGCCGCCTGAAGAATCCTTCGCAATGCCGGTCCATGGGTTTGTGGAAGTGGCAAAAGATGCTCTCGAAGTTACGCTGGATAACGCATTGACAATCCGCGTTGCTTCTTTGCCGGGAATTTTCATTCTAAAATTGATTGCCTGGTTCGAAAGGCATATTGAAAACGACAGGGATGCAGAGGACATAGCTTTTATCATCTCCAATTATTTATCCCTGAACGACGAAAGGGCTGCCCGGGATCACTATGATATTTATGATCACACTCCCTTCTCGAATTTCGTTGCAGGAGCTACACTGATAGCTCGGGATATAATCACTGTGATTAAGGACGATTTGTCTGTCCAGGAAAGGTTAGCGGCTATTCTTAGAGAAGAAATTAACAAATCTCTTGACAGCCCGCTGATCAACCAAATGCTGGAAACTCACCAATCCCTGAAATACGAGGAAGTATATGATGCCTTGCATTCAATGAACAACGAATTAAACAAATAGAATATGGCTGATACTGAAGAAACCAACGAAGAAGTTGTAGTCGAAGATAACCAGGTGATCTGTGCCCTGACCGACCAGGTGAAACCAGCTAAAAGTAAAGAGCTTACTCTGCAATCCCTCATTGCTATGCTTAATGAAGAGTACGGGTTTGAGATGTCTGATATGGAGCGTGACTTCTCGCTTGCGTACGTGAACTCAGAGGGCAAAACTAAAAGAATAAAGATAGACCTTGCTGTATTTGAAGCAGGCAAGCCTCATGACACTGACTGTCTCATCCGTATGTGCATTGTACAGGATGAAAAAACCAAAGCCAAGGACAGTAAAAAAGGAGTGGAAGCCACTTTGCAGGTGGCTCTTGAAGGGACTGACAATTGTGAATTTGGAGTATGGACCAACGGCGACGAGTTTCACTTCCTCCAAAAAACCATTGATCAATGGAACCAGGTGCAATGTTTCGATATTTCTGACTTCCCTGGGGAAGGCCAGACCATGGAAGATTTGGAAAAATGGGCCGATAAAATTAAACCCAGGAAGCCAGCCAACGACTCCTTAATTCGAACCTTCAAGCGTTGTCACGATTATATTTACGGTAATGAAGGCATGAAAAAAACAGCCTTCTGGGAGTTGCTGAATCTGATCTTTTGTAAGATTTTTGACGAAAAGCGTCGATTTCAGCCTGCTCCAAATGGTGAAAGTTACCGCCGTAAATTTTGGGTAGGAGTCAATGGGCCTCAAAATCTACCGACAAGAGTTTGATGCAGCGGCCTGCTAAAATCTCAACCCGTCCGCGTGTGACCAAACACGGAGGCGAAACACAAACTGCTATCTGATGAATGAAGTATTTACTTTCTCTGCAAAAGGAACCAGGAAAACAAACGATGATTTCCTACTCAACAAGCATTTATCGGAAACGGGTTCGATTTACTTGCTGGCAGATGGAATGGGAGGGTATTTGCATGGCGAGATCGCATCATCATTAGCCTGCAATACAATTTACGAATATCTATCAGTGAACCTGGATAGGAATGATATTCCCGGATCAATTACTCACTCTGTGGAATCAGCCAATGCTGCAATCCGGCTGCAACGTAATTTACTGAATACAAAATTGGGTACCACTATTGCTGGAGCATTAATCGAAATAGATAAAGCTTATTTGTTCTGGTTAGGTGATGTGCGTATTTTTCATTATAGAGGTGACAATATTCTGTTTCAGTCCGAGGACCATACCTTACTCAATGAGATGAGGGGAAATGGTATTGTCTCAGCTACAAATATAGCACGATACAGGAATATAGTAACTCGATCTCTAATGGGGGATAACTTTCAAAATAAGATGCCCTTAATGTTAGCGCAAATACTTCCAGGAGATGCACTGATAATTTGTTCTGATGGCCTATGGCAAAACTGGAACGTTAGTGATTTGTTGAATATGCCAGAGAAAAAATTATTGGCCTTACTCTCTGCAAATGAATCGAGTAATGATGATAATTATTCGATCATAAGGCTTCAAATATAACCCCGGTCAACAAGCCGAACACCGTAAAATGTATTGAAACTAAGCCTGGTTAAAAGCGGCACCGAAAAAATTATAGCATAGAATCTTTAGCTTGTTATATCGTAATTCTTTCGACATTTGGCCAACAGCGATTTTATTGGGTTGTTGCTTCCTTTTCTCGAGCAGGGCCTGATCTTGCTTTTTATACCGGTTCGGAACAGGTTTTCAAGTATTGGGCTTTTTGTTCCTCCCGGTATAACTGCATCTATACCGGTTCGGAACAGGTTTTCAAGTATTGGGCTTTTTGTTCCTCCCGGTATAACTGCATCTAACAGAAAAATGCTTTGCATTTTTTGTAAGATGCAGTATAACAGAAAAATGTTTTGCATTTTTTGTAAGATGTAGTATATTTCTACTTGCATTACACGATGGCAGGGGGGAGGGCCTGATTGGAACTTTTCCGGATAAAAATAGGATGGGCCGGTCAGTAAAAAAATTATCTTTGAGGGTGCATCCTGCAGGTAAAAACCATGTGCCGGATTTTACCCTGAAAACCGGTGATTATTTACAGATATAAACAAACGGGAAAAGTATGTTTAACGATGATATTCTAAAAACAAGAAAAGAAATCAAGCGTTTTTTCATTGCAGGCTTCTGGACTTTGCTGTTGGAAACTCTTATATGCCTGTTTATCGCCTATATTTCGAATTCTGTGATCATTTTCACCTTCATGCTGCAAAACTCCTTATCGCTCATAGTTTATTTTTTCGCGATCGTTGCGCTGGATATTTCCATTAAAGACAATTCTTATAAATTTCCATATGGGACCGGAAGACTGGAAAATTTTATCAGTTTTTTTCAGGCCGCATTGAGTTTGCCCGGAGCGGCCATTGTCATTTATTCAATCTGGAAATCTACGGTCCAAGCCCCTCCGGAAATCAGTTTCGGATACGCACAAATTGCTTTTCTTTACATCAATCTCCGACTGGTTGTGCTGAAATGGTGGGCCAATTCGATCATGAAGCGGTCCGACGCCTACTCCCCGATCCTGAAAGCCTACAACATATACTATACGATCTGCCTCGTTGAAACAATCCTTTCAGCGCTTACCCTTCTGGTTGCGCTCTATTTTCAACATTCCGACAGGGTTTTCGTGGCCAGGGTCATCGACATTGTGCTTTCGGTTATCTTCGCAACCTATTGGATTGTCAATTCACTGAAAGTAATGAAGGAAAACTTTGAAGCCCTGATCGACCTGCCTTTAAAAGAGGCCGATCAGCTGCTGATCTTGAAAATCCTGACTGAGCAATTTGATCATTATGAGGGGATTGGATACATTTACTCCCGAATCAGCGGCAGGCAGAAGATTGTCGAGATCGAACTGAGTTTTTCGAAGAACAGAAGCTTACCGGAGATAGCCGATTTGCAGGAAGCGATGAAAAAGGGTCTTGAACGACATTTTTCCGATTTTAAATTCAATCTGATTCCAGTGATTAAATAAGCCGTACCATCTTTTCCCACATTTGATAAGCCCATTCTTCTTTTCCAGAGATGGTTAATACCTTGGTTTTCTTGTTGATGCCTTGCTGCACTGCGTCAGGGTAGTTTATTAATACATACAAGGGATACCTGATCATTCCCGTTTGTAGGGATACCACCAGGGCTTTTCCTGTTGCACAAAATCCCAGTGCACGTGCTTGGTCTCCAGAAATTCATCCAGGCCCTCCAGGCCAAGCTCGCGTCCCAGGCCGCTCATCTTCATGCCACCGAAGGGTCCGGCGTCGTTGTCGGTGAGGGGGTCGTTGATCCAGATGGTTCCCGCCTTGACCTCCTCGAAAAAAGTCTTTGCTTTTACTGCGTCGCGGGTAAAGAGAACGGCTCCGAGGCCGTATTGCGTCTTCTGCGCATAGCGGATGGCATCGTCGAAGTCATCGTAAACCATCACGGGCGCCACCGGTCCGAAGGTTTCTTCGTTCATTACCCTCATGGAGTGCGTGACGTTGGTCAGCACCGTTGGCTCGTAGTAGTATCCCTTCTGAAATCCCGCAGGCCGCTTGCCTCCGGTCAGTACGACAGCCCCCTTCTTCCTTGCCTCCTCAACATGTTCCTCCACGTTGCGCCGGTATCGGTCGCGCGCCAGCGGCCCGATGTCGGTGGAAGGCTCGATACCTGGACCAATCCTGAGGGTACCGGTAAAGTTTACCAAAGCTTCCAGAAAGCGATCGGCAATGGCGCGCTGCACATAGATGCGCTCGGAGGATGTGCACACCTGGCCTGTATTGAGGAAGGCCGCCCAGGCCACCGCCCGTGCTGCCACCTCAACATCACTGTCTTCGCAGACTACGAAAGGATCCTTGCCTCCCAGTTCCAGCGTGACCTTCTTGAAACTTTCGGCACATTGGCGGGCGATTTTTCGTCCCGTCGCGATGCTGCCCGTAAAAGCCACCACATGCGTGTCGGGATGGGCAACCAGCGCAGTGCCGATTTCTTCGCCGGAGCCGGTGACGATATTCACCGTGCCCGGCGGCAGTGCTTCGAAACACGCGCTTAATGCCAATGTGGCGAGGGGCGTTATACTGCTGGGTTTAATGATGACCGTGTTGCCGGCGGCCAGGGCCGGCGCAACTTTCCACGCCATCAGGAGGAGCGGATAGTTATAAGGAACGATGCACACCGCTACCCCATAGGGTTCCTTCAACACCATCGACAACTGGGTGGACTCAATGCCGGGAATGACCCGTCCCCGGCTGTTGCGCCCTATTTCTGCGTAGTAGCGGAAACAGGCCACACACCACCCTACTTCGTCGATGTTTTCCTTGAGCGGTTTGCCTCCTTCTAATGTCAGGATGTGCGCAATTTCTTCGGTACGTGCTTTCAGCCAGTCCGCCACTTCGTGAAGGAGTTCGCCGCGCGATACGGCGGTCATGCGGCGCCAGGTCCCGAACGCTTTGTTGGCGGCCACAACAGCCGCATCGGCATCCTCACGGCTGCCGTCCAGTACCTGCTCAAAAACCTCTTCGGTGGCAGGATTGATAATGTCAATGGGCTCCCTGTTGGCCTGGCCCGTCCATTTTCCCCCGATCCAGTGTTGCTTCATGGTTTGTTTGTGTCGTTTCTCTATTGCATTTTATTCCAGTCGTACGGTCAACTTGTTGAAGGTGAGGCTTGATTAGCGCTGACCGCTTGCACCTCTAAAAGTGTCTCATGGAGTATTTCAATTACCTGGTTTACGTCATTCAGAGATATGGCCAGTGGTGGCCCGATTCGAATCACCCGCTTCTTCATGTTGACCCCAAAAAGTTCGGCAGTGCTTTCAGGTGGTGACTGGACAAGCCAGAACCAAACAAGAATAGCAGTGTAAATTTAACATAAAAAGATTTCAGCTCACACTTTAATCAGACGGAAGACCAGGATTATGTCACTCAGGCCTGTTACTTCAAGAAAGTAGGCGCCGGATTTGCAGTTTGATGTCAGGGAATCATACACCGGCAACTGGTTGGTGGCCGGAGGTGTTACACAGTCCTCATCCGCAGAAAACACCAGTGAAGGAATGTTTATGTTTCTGGCAGCACTGATGGCTGATGGAGATGTTTCGGTGGCAGCAAAAGTGATCATCGCATCCGGAACGGGATTATATTCACATCCCAGGAACGATGCGCCCCCGCCCATTGAATGTCCCATGATGGCTGATGTACTGTCC
>Ga0247842_10004315_pt1 | contig 17987 bp, 17 predicted proteins | sample LaCruzMarch2015__3_FD_192411 | JGI IMG/M metagenome (GOLD analysis project Ga0247842, IMG submission 192411) | Freshwater microbial communities from meromictic Lake La Cruz, Castile-La Mancha, Spain - LaCruzMarch2015_19m | ecosystem: Environmental > Aquatic > Freshwater > Lake | place: Spain...
CCCTCGAAAGCCTCGGGACTGCCTCGGTGAGCACCTTTCCGGATACCGCGGGCACGGAACCGCCAGTCTTCGGGTCGAGCTTCTCGGCGATAGTGCCGCCGGTTGTCACTATGACGATCTTCGGCAGTTCCGCGCGTGCGGACGCGGCAAAGAGGATGCAAGCCACGACACATATAGCGAACATTGTAAATACGGTCCTTTTCATAATGTCTCCTTTGGTTGGCATACGCCAGGTCTCATAAGATGGATTTTATTAAACATTGTTTTTCGATAGCGGAAGAATAGGGTGACTGTCATTGCTTGTCAAGGGACATATTTTATCTATTTGCATCAAAAAGCAGGGGATGGCGATGCGATTTGGTAAGAAAGATGGATCGGTGGCCGCTCCTTTGAGAAATCAGTTGGTACGTCCTCACTACGCAAAACCGGAGCTCCGAGTAAAAGCCCCCAATGAAGTCTGGTCCTAGGACATTACGAAACTGAAAGGACTGGCAAAGTGGATATATTATTATATCTATGTAATCCTCGATATCTTCAGCCGCTATGTGGTGGGCTGGATGATAGCGCATAGAGAACTTGCTGCCCTTGCCAAAAAGTTGATTGAAGGGACTATCAAAAAACAATCGATTCAACCGGATCAACTTCTGATCCATACAGACAGAGTATCGAGCATGACATCAAAGCCGGTGGCCTTTCTGCTTGCCGATCTCGGTGTTACCAAAATTTTCATGATTTCATTTCCCCTTTTTGGATAATTATGTTTACCAGAGCTATACTTCTTGTGGACTACAGAAAGTTGCTCATGCCCTCACTTATCTGAAAATTGGCTGACATCCAATGCTATACTTCTACCCGTACTGCTCAGGTAAGATCAAGGAAAATCTGATCTGTGCGGGTTATCGCCGCCACCTACAAGGCCTTAATTTTTAGATTGAAATTGAAGTGAGGATTAATGTTCGAACTGTAGTATTATAAGGAGTAAGATATGGTTACCGCAGATAGGGTGCTTCACGACGCTGCCGGTATGGTCAGTCACTGCCTTGCTTTAATGTGGGTGATGACTGAATCGTTGCGCCTTGGGTAATTTCAGGTACGATCGTCTATCGGTTGATTCTCTCCAGGCTGACACCTTTTGTCTCGATCCTGTATGCCCACGTGACCCATGCCCCAAGCAGGGAAGTACCTGCGAGTATATAAAGAAGTTTTGCCGTCCCAAGATCCTTCAGAAGAATCGGAAACAAAAATGCCGTCATAACCGCTCCGATTTTTGCGAAGGATGCGGCGAAACCTGCTCCTGTACCTCTTATTGTTGTAGGAAATACCTCGCCGGCGATGAGATATGTTTGGGCATTTGGACCTATGTTCGTCATGAAATTGAACAACATAAACCCCGTGAATATGAGGGGAAGCCTGTATTCAACACCAATACTATCGGAAAACGCCACCAGAACAAGCCCCGCCGCGCATCCGATAAAACCGAATATCTGCAGTTTAACCCGTCCGATGCTGTCCGTCAAAAGTATTGCGAACATGATCCCGATGATCAGCAGGATGTCCAGAAACGCAGCTCCCTTGGTGCCTTGCATCGTGTTTTCTATAAGGTCGGCAACGTTTCGATCGTCTCCCACAGTGTTGTGTCCAAATGTTGCCGCCAGGATGATGGGAGTGAAGATGCCAATTCCGTATGTACCCAAATCCTGTATGAACCATGGCAGGGAGGCGAAAATGGTTGCCCTTATATGCTTTTTCGTAAACAGTTTTGCAAATCCGGATGTCTTGGCTTCCCAGTTTTCTTCTTCGGCCACCTTGCTTAGTTTGATATTGCATGGGTATTGAGGTTCTCTTTTTAAGAGTCTTCCGAGTTCCGCTTCGGCCCTCTCCACGAACCCTTTTCCCAGCAGCCAATGGGGCGAGTCGCTTATGAAGAACCTTCCTATGATGACCAGTATCGCAGGAATAATGGCTGTTGCATACATCCATCTCCACGCCTCGATCTGCGGGTTATCATAGAGTACCAGATAGCCGATTATCGTTCCAAATAAAGCTCCGACGGCCTGAAAGGCAAATGCGCCCAAAACCAGCTTCCCCCTGATGCGGCTGGGTATGCTCTCGGACACTACGATGTGAGCGGTCGGATAGTCGCATCCCAGAGCCAATCCCGCTCCAAACAGAGCCAAGGCCAAAAATATGAAACTTGGGCTAACCGTCAGGGCGATAAGGAAAAAGACAAATATAACAAGTTCTGCTATGAACATCTTTTTTCTGCCATATGTGTCCGCCATGCTGCCAAGTGCTGTGGCTCCGATCAAAATGCCAAAAAGCGTGGCAGCTCCGATAACTCCTTTTTCAAAGGTGCCAAGACTGAACTCTGCAACGATAAGCGGCAGAGCAACTCCGGTCATGAACACGATCATCCCCTCAAAAAATTTCCCCGCAGCAGCCAGCATCCATATTCTCCACTGCATTTCCGTCATCGGACTTACGTTCGCTGGTGTGCCATCTTGCCATACCGGGGATTCATCGATGTGCTCTTGAGGGGTTTTGGTGGAAAGGGACATCCGATCTCCTGTGTTTTTATCGAGAAACATGTTGATTTTATATGCAAATAAAACGCCGTATTGATTAGAATTTCCTTTTTGACTGTCAGAATATAATATAAAGAGAACTTGTGCGTCAAACGAAATTCTGTGGCATAACCGGGTGATGCCGACACGAAAATTGCCAGGAGAATAAGTCGAGACGACTCCTGAACTGGAAGATATCGGCCATCGATCCTCTTGTTGAGCATTTTTTTCCGTAGTGACGGCCCTTTGGAGTGTATCTCAGACAAACCTCTCCGGTGTGCCTCAAATATCCAAAATGGCGTGCATGAATGTAGTGATTCCTGAAATTATATCAAGCCCGATAGTAGTGATAGTTACTAACTTCCAATCGAAAGGGCGCATGTTATCTTATCAATAACGGATTGAAGTCTTGCGTTTTAGTGGAGGTTGACAATTTATCACTTACAGGAAGGCTTCCTTAGACTTGTTCCTCCCCCAAAAGTACCACCTTTCGCTCAATTATCAATAAATTGGTCAGGAAAGTCAATCTCAACCTTTGTATTTGAAGGTGAAGACAATATTTCCATCTTGCCAGAAAAGGACCGATCATCAAGTACTCAAGGCCGAGGACATGACTACGCCATGTTAATTGTTTTGCTAAAGCTTCTTTTGTGTTATTGAACACTGATGTGTGGCCAGTACTCAATGCTTTTCAAGAGCGTTTTTTATCCTCCTCATGGTCGTAAGGAAGCCGCATCCGACCTGGTGGTTAAAAACCGAAACCTCAAGCGTGTTATTAAGGTCCAGAAGATGCCATGAAAACCTACCGTGTCCCGAAGGAGATCGGTAAGCCGGAAGCTGGAACCCCCAGGTTAAACCCCCCGTGTACACGCCGCCAGACCTTGATCTGGGGCGGAGCTTCGATCATCGGATTGTCCGCCCTGGGAACAGCGTTTGCCCAGGGAGCGGACCGTCCCCTGATTATTATGGAGAAGGCCAAGGGGATGATCATCGCCGATCCGGTGTTATGCGTCGGCTGCAGTCGCTGCGAATTGGCCTGTACGGAATTCAATGACGGCAAAGCGTCGCCAACGCTCGCACGTATCAAGATTGACCGCAATCTGAATTATGGTCCTCAGGGCATCACGACCTGGCGCGCCGGGCACGGCAACCTGGGGGACGGCCTCATCGTCCAGGACCTCTGCAAACAATGCCCCCATCCCGTACCCTGTGCCAACATCTGTCCCGAAAATGCGATAATATTATCAACCGTCAACAATGCCCGCATTGTCGATCTGGAAAAGTGCACGGGTTGCAAGATATGCCTGCAGGCCTGCCCCTGGGAAATGATCACCTACGATCCGGAAAGCCGTAAGGCGACCAAGTGTCATCTCTGTCAGGGAAGACCGAAATGCGTCGAAGCATGCCCAGCCGGGGCCTTGAGTTATGTATCGTGGTACGATTTGACCGGAAGGACCGCATATCGCAATCCAAATCCTGCTATGCTTCCCCCGCAACGCTCACTTAGCTGCCAGGAATGCCACCTCCCTGGTCAAGTGAAGAACCTCGGGCAGATAAGCGCGATGATCCGGGGGGCTTTTCGAGGCGGGCAAGCCACTTCTTCGGGCGGGATCGGGTTCAAATGGATCGATATGGCCGGCGCGATTCTTATACCTTTGGCGATTGGATCCGTACTGGTCCATGCAATCTTGCGAAAGGTCACGAAACGATGATGCGAACTTATATCCACCCGCTGCCATTGAGGATATGGCATTGGCTAAACGCCTTGATCGTTATCATGCTGATCGTGACCGGCCTATATCTGCGACTGCACGGCATCGCTGCTCTTAAACCTCAAGATCCAGTTCTGCTGTGGCATAAGGTGATGGGCGTGGCGATGATAATCGTGATTCTCATGTGGTTTATCTATAATATCTATAGGGGAAATCTGAAGCGCCACTATGGTATCAAAAAAAAAGATGTTAAGGGCATGTTCGTGCAGGCAAGATTTTACCTCTTTTCCATCTTCACCGGAGGAGAAAACCCGTTCAAGCCGTCCGACGATGACAAGTACAATCCCCTGCAAAAGATCGCTTATGACGTTACTATGTTTATTTTCCTCCCGGCACAGGCAGTTACGGGTTTGTTCTTCATGGAAATTCCTCCTTTGCGGGATTATCTTCTGTCGGTCAACCTGAGCGGGATCCTTGGGGCGATCCATGTAACTTTTGCCTATTTGTTAGTCCTGTACCTCATCGTTCATCTCTACATGGCAACCCTTGGCAAGACGTTTTTTTCCCATACAAAGGCGATGATCGTAGGCTATAAAGAACTCGGCAGGGAATTAAAGAAGCTGGAGCTATCACAATCTGAAAAGGAAATGTAAATGAGTGGTTATGGAGGGTGGGCCGGCAAGGTCCTGCGTGTCGATCTGTCAACGGGTAGGAGCTGGACGGAGGACACGATCGAACAATATAAGGCTTATCTGGGCGGTACTGGAATTGGCTACAAAGTAATGTGGGATGAGGTCCCGGCGGGGACAAAACCTTACGATCCCGAAAACAGGATTATTTTTGCCGTAGGACCCCTGGCGGGAACGGGGGCGCCGTGCAACGGCCGGACGGCCGTCACGACCCTCTGGCCCACCTGCTGGCCCCTACCGCTCGTGGCCTCCGGACACATGGGCGGTCAGTTTGCCGCGAAACTCAAATATGCCGGTTACGACGCCATTGTCATCCAGGGGAAGGCGTCCCGTCCCGTATGGCTTATGATTGCGGACCGGAAAGTCGAGATCCACGATGCCCGCCGGATCTGGGGTCAGGGCATCCGCACCGCCACTACGGCCATCGCCGAGATCATGGGTCAGGATGCGGTGGTGGCCGCTATCGGTCCGGCAGGGGAAAACCTGGTGCCCATGTCCGTCGTGATAAGCTCCGTCTCCCACTCCGCCGGCGGCATCGGCTCGGTGATGGGGTCGAAGAACCTCAAGGCCATCGGCGTCCGGGGCACTGGCAGCATCCGGATCGCCGGTAAAAAAGAGGACTGGGAAAAACTGATCAAGTATCACCTCTCCCTTTTGGGTGCGAACAATCAGCATGTCGTCCCCAACTCCCCCCAACCATGGGCGGAGTTCTACGATCCGACGACACGTTGGAATGCCTCCCGGGGAAAGCGCTGGGGCGCCGCCGGACATCTGGTGGACACGGGTACCTGCGCCCCCCGGGAAACAAACCGGATTGCCTACCGGTCGAATATGGCCGCCTTTTTCGTGGGCGACAATGCCTGGCAGCATACAGTCCGGGGAAGCGGTTGCACGAGTTGTCCTATCCGCTGTCACACGATACTGAAAGTCCCCGCCGTCACCGCGAAATATGGCATCCCCGCCGTGGGACAGAATACCTGTGTGGGCTTCCTCTTCGGCCGCTCTTTTTTCAAGGAATTTACCGACGGCCCGAAGGGAATGACCGCCCTGGAGGCTTGCATGGTCGGCATGCACCTGTCCGACGACTTGGGCGTCTGGTGCAATTATATGCAACTGCAGCGCGATTTCATGAAACTCTACTATGATGGGGTGATCGAAAAGAAACTGGGCAGCCGGGAGTTCAACAGTTATTCCTGGAGCAAATACGAACAGGGAGACCCCGCCTTCCTCTTCGAACTGTTGCCCCGGATCGCCGGGAAAGAGGGTGAACTGGGAATGGTCCTGGGCCTGGGCACGGGCTATATGCTGGAGCGCTGGGGCCTCTCCGAGACGGAGTGGGGAAAAGACAAGGACCTCGCCTACTGGAAAATGGGTCATCCCAAACACCATGCCTCGGAAGAGGCGGGCCAATGCGGTTTGCTCATCAACCTGATGTACAACCGCGACGCCCAGTGCCACTCCCATACCAATTTCCTCCGGAACGGACTGCCGCTGCCGCTGCAGAAAAAACTGGCCGCCGAGATCTGGGGGGCTCCCGAAGCCGTTGACGGCCTGGGAGACTATAAACCCATGCACCGATCCAAGGCGCGAATGGCCAAATGGTCGCTCTTGCGCAAGGAGCTCCATGATTCGCTTTCCCTGTGCAACTGGATGGGACCATGGGTGGCCTCTCCGATCCGGGAGCGCGGCTACAGGGGCGACGACTCCATTGAATCGATGCTCTACAAGCTGGCGACAGGAGACGACATGGACCGGGAGGAACTGGACAAGGTTGGGGAGCGCATCTTTCTCCTCCATCGGGCGCTGACGATCCGCGGCATGGGGACCAAGGAAATGCGTGTCCATCATGACAAGATTCCCGAATGGGTCTTTACGGACAAATCGGGCAAGCCTCCTTTTACAAAAGGCGCCACCCATCTGGATAGAAACGACGTCCAGGTCGCCCTGGACATGTTTTACGAAGAGCTGGGCTGGGACAAGGCAACGGGAGCGCCGACCCGCGGAACCTACCGGAAATTCGGCATGGATGGCGTCGCGGCGGCGCTGGCCAAACACAACCTAATGCCGGTATGAAAGGGCACGCAAACATGGCAGGGGCAGGCAAAGAAGACCAGTCAGAGCCTGGGGATGCCTTAGTGAGGCCCCGGGACAGCGTGGATGAACACGTGGCGGAGCTGATTCGGAAAAGGAGCGCCGCCGGAGAACTCATTACCGCAGCCGAGATCCCGGATTTATGGGAGGATGAATACCCGCCGTTCCCGGATGCGGATGGGAGCGGTGAAGACATCGCGGGAATTCTCAGCCGTCTGGTTCATGAAAATGAGGATCTGTATAAGCTTTCCGGGGCCGGGTATCCCTGTTATTACTCAGACCTCCACATGACCGCAGCTTATGCGCAAATCATGTTTCATAAGCAGGAAGGCCCCCTGCGGCTCATTGCGGAGACCGTCCGCAAAAACTCCTGTGAATGCCAGCGGCCCGTGGCGTTGGATATTTTTACACAACCGCCTTTCAACTTAGAATATAATCAGATCCGCGACTATCTGTCGATAATGACCATTATGGAGAGCTATGATGATATCGTTGCGACTTCATCTTCTGCATCCATGATCTATCTTTATTCCACGGCTCACCTGGAAAGGGATCATGCTGAGATGCTTGCCGAATGGCTCGATGTCGGTCAAGCCCATAACCCCTGAACCACAGGGAAGATTGATGCAGCATTTCCAACGATTTTTACTGTCGTGCATATGCGCCTTTCAAACCGGATTCAATGATCTGGCCCGCCTATCGAAACCAACGCTTTGTATTTGAAGGGGTGCATACTAATCAAAATATCCGCATGGTCATGGTAGAAGGAAGACTTATGGGTTACATTTTATTTTTTTCTGATCGTTTTTGACAATGTCTGCAATCCTCTTTGCATGTTCAGAATAAAGTGCAATGCTCCCCCAGTCCGTTTCGCATTTAACCTTCTGCATCAGCAAACCATCTCCACCGAACCTGCCTGGCAGCAGACCACCGATAAAGTAGCCATGTATGCGCAGGATTTCCGTCGCCGCAGTGGCGAATGGCGAGGTGAGTGGCAGCCATACTTGGAAGATCTCAACACCTCCTTCACATGCCTCGTTTTCCAGTTGTGAGATAAATGAATCAAAATCCGATCCGATCCGATGAATAGACATCCGTGCAACTTGTGCAGAGGTGAATACATCCATTTTCCCCTGGCTGTCTCCCCTTGCCGGCAAGTCTTCCTTCGTTCCCGCAAAAGTACGTTCGACTCCCATACCGGCGTACAGGTATTCCAGTTCATCTCGATAAACCGGTGGCAGAAATACGGTTCGCGGCAAGGGGTTGTGAAGGAAATATCCCAGTAACACAGAAACCCTGCCATGTGCGCTCTGCTCCTTGGTATAGGCGGCTGCCGGCATTAGATCCACTTCCAGCCCGGTTTCCCGATAGCCAAGCTGCAGACACATCTTCTGCAATTGGATGTGGTTGCAGACGGGCTCGCCGAGAACCTCTCGCAGATCGAATCGCTTTGCATATTCGAAGACGTTGTGCTTCAAAAGATTGAAGAATGTGCCCTGCCCGCGAAAACCGGGAAGAATCACTCCTGCGGCATTTTCGTAGAGCCTGGTTATGGGGTCCATTAGAACGAGAGCATCATGGCCTACAACCTCGCCGGTTTGCGTGCGGGCCACGGAGGACAGGACGCGGCCGACAGCGTTCTCCTCAATCAGCCGATCGGGGTCGTAATAGATGTCAATTAACCTTCGCCATAGACCTGGCGAAAGAGCCGTCCCACACCGGGCGCGTCCTCGGGCCGGAAAAAATCAATCTCAATTGCTTGCATCTTTTCACCCCACATATGAAGCGATTATGCAAATTCGTGGCATATCAGGAACAGTCTGGAGATAAGATATCAGGCAACGGCACGTTCCCAATCCTGCCAGATGATCATCAGCAACCACTTCGCCCGGTCGGTATCCAGAACGATGTCGTCAAAATCCGGAGGGCAGTGAAGCTTCTGCATCAATAATCCATCGCTGTCGAACCAGCGTGGAAGGGCGCCACTAAAAAAGTAACCCCGGTCACGCAGGGCGTTTATCGCATCGCCAACCCAGGGTTCCGTAAGGTTCATCCCAACCTGGACGACGACTGCCTTATGCACCTGCGCTTCCCTCTCCAGCTTGGCTATACGCACGCGGAAATCCTCTCCAGCCTCATAAACGGCAATTCGGGCCACTTGAGCATAATCAAATATCGTCATTTCAGCACGTGTGGATTTACCTCGTGGCAGTTCCTTGTCGGAACGTACAAGCTCACGGGCATCGTTGAGATCTCTATATATTTCTATCAGTTCTCGTTCATATGTGGCAGGTAGATAAATCCGGTGCGGCTTAGGTTTGCAGCAGCTGAAACTGATTATCGTCGCTACTCGTCCTGGGGCGCTGTGTTCCTTACTATAAGCCGCCGAAGGCATCAAGGCCACTTCGATGGCCGTTTCCACATACCCCAAGAGAATTGACGCCTTCTGAATATGGGTGTGATTGCAAACGGACTCTCCGAAGATTTCTTCGATATTAGGATTTCGGGGGACAAAGTTGTAATGTAAGAAATCGGCCAGTTGATTGAGGACCCCATAGTTTCGGTATTCCTTCAAAACCAGCCCCACACCCCACTCGTATAGAGATTTACAGAGTGAAGAAAGATAAAGGTGGAGCACACCAATCACCTTTCCAGTAGTCAAACGGGCCACAATGGAGTAGTAGCGGCCTTCCGCATTGGCGGTAATGATCGATAGGGGATCGTAGAACAATCGTATGGGGTAGCTCTCTCCATAAACAGACCTAAACAGCATGACGATTCCCTCAGCATCCTCGGGCCGAAAAACATCCACGCAAAAATCATCTTTGTTTTGCGGCGTTGGTTTATTATCTCTTTGATTCATCGGCGCATCTTTTTCTACAACATCAAAAAATCATGACGAATATATATAGTATAACATAAATCGTGTCATCAAATATACGGAAGAGTGAGTTTGCAATAACTGAATATTGACGCTTGAAGTCGAGTGAAGTAGTGTCGCATTCATAGATAAGACATTGTTTTTAACCGATCAACATGTGGGGCATATCTTCTTGCTTGCCAAGGTACATCTTGCATCGAATAGCAGGGGCTGGTGAAATGGTCGGGAAAGAGATGCGGATGGGTCGCGGCCATTTCTTCTTTCTGAGCGCTCCTTTTGTTGACTGAGCCAATTCAGCGGCCCACGGGAATCGTCAGGATGGGCTCTACCGTCTGCAAGTCTCCTGATTGCAGTGAATATATCGTTTTCACAAGGGAAAGGAAAATTTTGGATTGAACATCGTCATCGGCAAGATAAAACCAGTGACTTCGGTAGGGAATGGCAATATAGGCGTTATCCGGATAGGCCGACTGTGCCTTGACCCGGACGAGGCCCTTATGCGGTCCGCTGCGATGGGCGAAATCGTCGGGCAGGGGTTGGAATGGTCTGACAATCCGCAATGTCTGCTCCGCAGGTGAAATCTCGACGTAATAGGATAAGCCGAGCAGGATATTGAAAAAGCTTCTCAGCTTTACCGGAACCTGATTGCATTTTACCTGGGCGCCCCAGCAGCTTCCGTAATGATCGACAGAAGTTAGCACGACTTTGGAAACAATGCGCCCACCGGGACCGGCGACCCGCTCGGGACGGACGTTAAGCAAACCCTCCACCTGATCCGCCTCTTGCTGATCCAGGAAGCGAAGCTGTACCGAAAGACGATCAACCTCGCCTTCTTTTTTGTAGAAGCCTAAAAATTCGAGATCCCCCCGCCGCTGTATCCTGCTTAGATGCTGGGCGAGATCCAGGAAGATGCCGTAATCTTCACTGTTCAGATTACCATTCAACATGTCGTTTTTCATGTTTTTGGTGGCTCCGATCTTGTCGACAACTAGCCACATAAGGACCTCGATGTCCCATCCTATCTGGGCTAGAATCTGGAACCTGTCCAAGGTAAGTTCAGACTGGAGCAACCGAATGGCTTTCTCTCCCTGCATGGGGGTATAGGTAATAGTAGGGCTTTCGGAGAAAGTGGCTCCAATGCTTGGCCTTAAGGCTCCCGAAGCGGGATTGGCAGCTCCTGACAAGCGATCCATGGACGAGCTGAGGCCGATTGACGAACTGTATCCGAAGTGTGAAGCGATGGAGCCAACCTGGAGGAAAAATATGGATTCAGCGTATCTGGTCCTGACTATGTTAAGGATCAACTCTTCGTTGTTGCTCTTCTGGATGGAGAGATTGTAATCGTACCGATTCCCCTTGAGAAGCTGCGGTCCGACGGAGCAGCCTCCCATAAGCATGGTCAGGGCCAGGAGCCAGATAAAGGGGACACTTTTTAGCCCATGAAAATCCTTTCCAGCCAAAACCATATCAATCTCCTCTCCCTGCCAAAACATACATCGCCGTGTTTGACTTGATAATTATCTATAGGGCCTCTGCCTGAACGATAATGTTCCACCCCAAGCGATTCCAGGGGAAATGTTTGCCCAAGAGCAGGTCCACCCGTGAGAGCGGCTCAAAACGGCGAATTTCCCCCCCCGTTGCGGAATATCCGGGAAACTTGTGGGGGATGAGGTAATTCGATCGCCAAGCCCGGGGACGCCATCCCGAGTGACGCAACTTTTTAGCCAGGCCGAAAAACGTATAAAAGCGCAGGTGAGTCTCATCCCAACCGAACCACCCTTTATCCCCCCGCAGGTATCGGTGATAGAGGCCTTCGGTTAGATAATTCAACGACATTGAGTTCTGCGTACTTATCACCAGCACACCCCCCGGGACAAGCCTTTCCCGCGCCCTGACCAGTAGCTCCCCGTCGTCAGCTACGTGTTCAATCACGTCTTTGAAGAGAATGACGTCGAAGCTCGTCTCCGGACCGAAGGCAGGAAACTGTTCGCTCAATATCAATTCACAGCCTTCAGCAACACCTTCCCGGTCCAGGAAATAGGCAGCCGTGGCGAGGACCTCCGGCTCTGCATCCACCGCAACAACCCTGCTGGCCCCACTCCTGGCGGCATGAACGGCAAAGAATCCTGCCCCACAACCATAATCGAGAAGAGTCTTTCCCCTGAGGTCGCCGATCAATTCCCCGATGAAGAAGTTCTTTACCCGGCTGTATGCCTTGCGCTGCTGATCGCAATACCGCAAAAGCGCTTCCTTGCGATTTTCAGATCTTATCCAGTGGTCGGCGCGATATTTTATGTCTTGCTCCTTTTATTGACGTCCATGAGTCGCTGATAAATCTTCCGCCATTCCTGTTTTTCCCAGGCAGGGGAAAATCTTTCCATCCGGATTCTCGCCGCCCTTCCTAACGAAGCCCCTCCGTCGGGCAAACTCATAAGTTTGTTCAGTGTGTTTTCTAGGGCGTCCGCATTGCCGTAAGGCGCAATAAGTCCGGAGACCCCGTCTTCGATGAGATCGGGCACGGCGCCCACTTTTGTTGCCACCGTGGGAACGCCACAGGCCATGGCTTCCATGAGGATGTTAGGGCACCCTTCGGATATGGAAGGAAGGACAAACGTATCCAGCGACAGCAGCCAGTCATGAATTCGATCACGAGGCACGGCCTTCCGCAGCGTCAGCATGGCCCCGATGCCTGTCCTCTCGATCATTCGGTCAACCGTCTCACGCTCGTATTCTCTGACCTCACCCACCAACTCAACCGACACCTTATGTCGCTTGGATAATCCGGCAACCGCCTTGAATAGATAGGGCAATCCCTTGGCATATTTGAATATTCCGGCGCTGCCTATCCTGTAGGGATCGTTTCGCAATGTACGGGGTATCCATTGAGAAGGGGGAATGGCGACCGAATTGTAGATGAGCGCTGATTTCCTCCTGATCGGGGTCAGGGCGTCAGCCAGTTCCAGGAGTTCACTGCTAAGGGCGGTCACCAGCCCGGCATTCTCAAGACCGCTTTTACACATAGCCACGGCTTCGGGCTGAAAGAAATGCCTTTTTACGTCATTACCAACCAAGCTAACGATAGACCTTACGCCAAAACGTTTTGCCAGCAGTCCGGACACATACCCGGCGGGATAGAGGAAAAAAGAATGGAAAAGGTCAAACTTCTCTTCATCGTGAAGGATCTCAAGGGACTGATAGAGCATCTTGAGGGCCCGGATATGGGGCGAGTCTCCCACACCACGATAACCTTCCAGTATCCGCTGCCGGGTAACCTTTATCCGGTGCGCGGTTATACCTTGCTCAATCCTTGTGGAACGGTTTTCATCGAGGAGAATGACAGAATCATCGAGAACGGAAAAATGGGCGACATGGACATTCATCCCCAGACAACACGCATGGTGCGCCACGCGCTCGACCGTCCGCGCCAGTCCTCCCCAGTTGTCCGGAGGATATTCAGGGGTAACAATACAGATCTTCATGACTCAATCCTTGCCGACTTTTTTCGAGTCCGTTGCCCTTTTATGTTTGTATGTACTAACATATGAGCCATGGATAAAGCAAAACAAGTTTTTCCTTTTGCTTTCCATATCGATAATGATATTAGGTAGACATGGCAAATTCCGACGTCTATCCCGATCGCCTTTTCCATTCCTGGCAGGTTTGGCCCGGTTCCTACGATAATCCCTGCGATGCCGATCGGTATCCCAAGCCCGGCGCCACAGGGGTAAAAATTTCGAGAGATATCCCGATCGCCTCCATCGGCTCCTGTTTCAGCAGGCAGATTAAAGAAGTGCTCCTTGCGGATGGTTATCATTTCATAGTGGAGGAAGAAGACCACAGCGCGGCAAAACACGCCAGTGCGGCTTGGGAGCGAGTTTATAATACATTCTCCTTAAAGCAGATCTTCACGTACACCTTTGAAGAGTGGAACCCTGATCTGCGCTGGTGGCAGGGGCCCAAAACCGGGATCATCCAAGATCCTTACCGTCGAATCATCATATATCCAACAAGGGAAGAAGCCGAGGTGGGATTTGCAAACCATCGCCGTTGCTCGCGCCGGGCTATCGAGAAGGCGCGCATCCTTATCATCACCCTGGAAATGACGGAGATCTGGGAAGACATGATAGACGGCGCGGTGATCAGCCTGCCTGCCGGGCCGTACGTTGCGGAGGGCGGGGACATGAGCCGCTACCATTTCCGGACAAGTCGCTACGGGGAGAATCTTGACAACATGGAATATATCCTGACGACCATGGCAAGACACAACCCCGAGTGCCGAATAATCCTTATGGTCTCTCCAGTCCACCTCTGGACGACTTTTCGGGAGGATACGGACGTAATCAGCGCCGGGTGTCATGCTAAATCCATCCTCCGAGCTGTGGCGGACGAATGTGCCTCCCGTTATGAGCATGTCTTTTACTTCCCGGCCATGGAGATTGCCACGACGTACCGGATGATTTTTCAACATCCCGTTTTTGCGGAAGGACGGGAGAATTTTCATATCTCCCGGGATAATTTACTCAATGTCATGAATCAGTTCTACAATTTCTACGGCGCCGGCTGATCTCTTAAGGCATAGGGGCGAATTTTCCAGGTCAGCGCCAGGGGCAGGGTAACGAAAAAGGAAAATCGCAGATAATCGGCGGGGATGTCCCGTCCCTGGATGGATACCCATCCGGCGGGCGGGCGGGACCTGCCCCGGGTCTGAATGACTTCCGGCCTGTACCCACCAGAAGACAGGATTAGTTTGCATCCCATCCCCGCGTCGTTTGCATAGCAGGCGGTAGCTGTTTCGGCGCTATATTGCACCCGGCCGGGAAAGAACTGCCAGCATACGGCAACCCGGCAATCTCCTTCCCCTGCTATCATATCGTTGATGATCCAGCTCTCGCCATCTCCTAATGCCGCTTTTCTGGTCACCGATATGGCCGGCCCTTTCTCATTCCACCGATAATCGCCGCAGACGCCGCAGACGAGCGGTCTGCCATCGGCGTCAGAAAAGAAAATGGCATCTTCCGTCGGCTGAATCCTTTTTCGATAAGGGAGTCCGAAACGTATGGGTCCTTTGCCATCGATGAGAATCATATTGTGGGCGGCAGCGGAGCGGTACCAACGGGAGAAGGAACCGGGGGCATAGGCTGTAATGCCAGGATCGACGAGGCAAGTAACACCGGCAACGCTTATGTCCAGGGATAGGACGTCTGCGTGGATGTGGGACATGCCGGGTGGCCCCCCCCGGAAGAACAGGGCGTGTGATGCCTTTTCCCATCCCGTCCGCATGACTGCCATCCCGGCGAATCGGAATACGGAGGTTCTTTTTTGGGGAGGTTTCCCCATTTTACCTTTTGTTCCCAGCCAGATAAAATCTTCCCTCCCAAAGACCTTTCCGGCCATCCGCATGATGGGGGAATAATCACCTGTCGCATCACCCGAATCGTTCACTGATGGCCAGGTAAAATCCGGACGGCAGATGGCGCCCAGGTAATCGGCAGCCTTCTCCAAGGGGTCATGAAACTCGTTAGGCAGCTTTATACCGTATTTCCCAGCAGTCTGTTTTACTTGCAGGAGCAGTTGTAGACAGAGGGCGTGATATAGAGGCGAGCATTCAAAATGGACCCCGTCCGCCATAAACTGCCGCCCGATCTCTTTGGACAAGCGCGTAATTCCTTCCCGACACCAGATAGAAGACTCCTTGAATACGGGCATTTCCATGCCCGCCAAGGCCAGGGCAGCCGATTCCACAATGATCCAGTTGTTGGGATGGCCCCGGTGATCCATGAGATGGCGGCAATGTTCCCAGCATGAACGCAGGATCAGTCTCTTGGTCTCCTCGCGGCAGGGGAAAGAATTCCATAGCACTTTATTCACCTCAAGCCATTCCCGCATGCGCCAGGCGACGGAAAGGGTCTCCCATGCAGGACCGGCGCCGCCGTTTGATCCCAGGGGGACAGGATTTTTTCTGATCCAGCCTAAAATCACTTCTTCTATGAATATCAAGTATTTACGATCTCTTGTCTCGATGTACGCCCTTAAAACTGGTCTCAGAAAATGACAGCGATTAAGGAAGTGGGTCCACTCATGAGCGCCGTCGGGACTGAAATCCCAAGGGAGGGGATAGGTCAGTTTTTGCCCCATGATTTCACCTGCCAGGATCTCATCGGCGCTTTCTTGCGGATAATAGTGGGGCTGTAGCAAATTCGTTTCTAAAGGGCTCATCGCGCTTGCAGAAAATATTGGACCGGTAAAGTCCGCATGGAGGCGCAGCGCCAGCCCCTCCTCCGTCAGCCGTGGTCCGTGAGGAACGCTTCGGAGTTCTCCGTAGAGGTGGGAAATGACAACGTCGATCGGTTCCGTGCTTGTATCGGTTTTTTCCTTCTTGCCGACAATCTTGATCCGGGTGACGTTTCTCCAGGACCGCTTTTGACCGTAAAAACCGAAACTCCCGGCGGGGAAACTGATAAGTCGTTCCTCACCTGGAGCCAGCTCCTCCCGGCCTCCGGAAAAAAGACAAAGTTTATTCCCCTGCCCCTTACCGGATCCGCCGGAAAGGACCATTTCCACCAAAACCGTCATTGTGGAGCGGTTCCCTATCCGGCAGGAGAGCTGATTGAAAGCGGCCAGTTCTCCTGCCGTGACGACGGCGATAAATGAGCTCCGGCTTCCGTCCCTGGTGAATTTGACACCCCCTGTCCTCTTTTCCGGGGACCAGCAGAGGGTTTTGCTCATGGTGATCCTGTCAGGGATAAATTCTGTGGATGGCAGTATGTTAGCGATCATAAAATGAGGGGATACATTTTCATTTTTCTGTGCTAATTATTTGCACCAATTCTGACGCGGAGACAAGAGAAAAGATGCGACTCCTTATCGCCCGCCATGCCCAGACGCAGGCCAACCGGGAAATGATCATCCTCGGTCGTCGCGATTCTCCACCTACAAAGGTCGGTCTCATCCAATGCCGCAAACTTGCGGCTCTCATGCATCCTGAGGGAACGGGGATTATTATTTCTTCCCCCCTGGGTCGAGCCGCAGCCACCGCAGGAATATTCGCTGCCGCCTCGGGCTGGTCCATGGCGACGATGGACAACCTCACCGAGCTTTCCTGCGGGGACTGGGAAGGACAGCCCCGCCTTTCCGTGTTGCCCCCCGGACGACCGCTGCGTTTGACCTGGGCCGACACCCCCGGAGGCGGCGAAAGTTACACGGAAGCGGCGAAACGGGTGGAAAAAGCAATTCATCGCCTGAAACAGTTGCCTTATGACCATATCCTTGTGGTCGGTCATGCGGCAGTCAATCAGGTCTTTCTCAAAATATGGCTGTCCCTCGACCCCCAAGAATCTCTGGCGATTCAACATCCCCATGACCTGCTCTACAAGATTGATTCTTTGCGTGTCTCCTGGCTGAACAGCACCGGTGCCATGGGGGAAGGATTGCTGATCAAGAAATGACCACCCCGGATAAAAGTCAGCTTAGCAGACGCCTCCTGCTCATAGAACCGCCCTTCTACCGCCTTTACGGTGAGAGATACGGCCTTGTAAAATACCCTTTGTCACTCGCCTATCTAAGCATGGCCGTCAAAGAGCAGACGGATTGGAAAGTCCGGGTGCTGAACGCCGACTTCGCCGCTGCCAGCGACCCCTTCGATATCACCTATCTGACGGGGGAAGGATTCCGCTGCTACACGGAAAACCTCGAAAATCCAGCTGCCGGGATATGGCAATCCATCCGCTCCGCCCTGGCGGCATATCAGCCTGCTGTAGTCGGTATTTCCGTAAAGTCATCCAGTCTGGCCGCCGCCCATCTGATTGCCGGAATAGCAAAGGATCTGGATCAAAGCACAATTGTCATCGTCGGCGGTCCTCATCCTTCCGCCACCGGTCCGGAGATGCTCGGCAACTCCAATATCGACATCTGCGTCGCCGGAGAAGGAGAAAAAACTCTTGTCGAACTGCTCCAGGCCATCGAAAGGGGGACTCCTCTTCAGGATGTGCCAGGACTGTTTTTCCGGAACGGCCACCATCCTGAGGGTACTCCCCGGCAGGAGCCCTTGTCA